>JAEEGF011412318.1_pt1 | contig 68485 bp, 63 predicted proteins | sample 9134171 | NCBI WGS metagenome assembly JAEEGF01 (sample SAMN16246542, study PRJNA631951) | gut metagenome | biome: gut microbiome; feature: rumen; material: AP-attached | host: Bos | place: Iran: Karaj | collected 2018-10 | reverse complement strand
GATGCCGGCATGGGCTCCGCCTTTCTTGAGGGACGCCGCCAGAAGGCAGAGGCTCTGATGCCGGCAGGGCGCCTCGTGACGGCCGGCGAGGCGGCGCAAGCCCTGCTCTTTCTCCTTCAGGAAGGAACTGTCTCTTTCAACGCGACGGAGCTCAACCTCGACGGCGGCTTTTCTGCCGTGAAGCCGAGCTGCTGAGCACGTCTCCAGATTCCGCGCCGACACGGAACCCTGGCCAGTCTCAAGGCGCCTTGCTGTCCTCCAACCTCAACCAAACGGATCCCCATGGACCACAACGACATTCTTGCTTCGCTTTTTGCCATCGTCGACGAAATCATGGAATGCGGCCAGGACAAGCTCACTGGCCGCACCCGCGTCATGCAGGATCTTGCCTGCGAATCCATCGACCTGCTTGAAATAGGGGCCCGCGTTGCCCAAGCCTTCCACATCCGCGTGGACGACGATGCCATGTTTCTGCGCTCGCTGCGCACCAAGATCGAGGCATCAGGCCAAGGCGCCGACGCGAAAACGGTCATAGCCGAAGCCTATCCCTGGCTTTCCCTTGGACGCGTGCAGGAGATGGCGGATTCGCTTGCCGAAGGAACGCCCCTCCTGCGTCTGGACGATGTCGCGGCCTACGTGGCCCACTGCCTCGGACAGAGGTAAACCGCGTTCAGAACGGAAGAACATCCCTCCGGAGCGCCAGCGCCAACCCTCTTTGTGCGCTCATGCCCCTCAGCGAGGACAAGAAGGAGACTTTCCATGCATCGCGATTGCGTCGTCACGGGCCTTGGCCTTGTCTCGAGCCTCGGCTGGAACCAGGACAGCATCGCCCGGGCCCTCCGGGAGGATCTGACCGGCTTTGCCGAAAGCCGCGCCCTCCCCGGCCAGGCCGTCTGCCCCGTGCGCGACATGGGCGACGACGCGCCCTTTGCTTTCCTCTCCTCCTGGCGCTTCCGCAGGTACCTGAGCAGGCCGGCCTTCCTGTCCGTTCTGGCAGGGCTGCGCGCAGCCACGGATGGAGCACCCGAAGGCCTTCCCGCAGACTGCGCCCTCGTGGGCACGGCCTCCCCCACCCTGGACTTTGCCAGGGAAAAGACGCTGCCACCCGGGGACGGCAACCTTCTCGACGCGCTCTGGCTCCTTCGCTGGCTTCCCAACACGGCTCTTTCCGCCCTTTCGCGCCTGCTCCAGATCCACGGGCCGGGTCTTGCCGTGGGCAGCGCCTGCGCCTCTGCCCTGGATGCCCTGGGCGAGGGAATGCTCCGCCTGCGCCACGGCATGGCGCCAGCCTGCCTTGTCGCCTGCGGCGACTCCAGGCTGAGTTCCGGCGGACTCATGGGCTACGCCAAGGCGAGCACGCTGAGCCAGGAGCCGGATCCCCTGCAGGCCTCACGGCCCTTCGACCGCCAGCGCTCCGGCTTCGTGCCCGGCGAAGGCGGGGCGGCCTTCCTGCTTGAAACCAGTGCGGGCGCCGAAGCCCGCGGCGCCAAGGTGCTTGGCCACCTCCTCGGCTATGCCGCCACCATGGATGCCGGCAGCCTCACGGCCCCCGATCCCGACGGCCGCCATGCCGAAGCAGCCGTCCGCAAGGCGATCAGCGATGCCGGACTCGATCCTTCGGACATCGCCTGGATAAGCGCCCACGGCACGGGAACGGCGCTCAACGACGGCATCGAGGCCAGAATGCTGGCGCGCGTCTTTCCTGACCCCAAGCCGCCCGTCACGGCACTCAAGTCCTGGACAGGGCACTGCGCGAGCGCCTGCGGCGCCGTTGAAACCGCTCTGCTCTGGCACGCCTCCCAGATCGGCATCCTGCCCCGGATCCGCAGTCTCGAGAATCCGGAGCCGAACGATCTGCGCCTTGTTCAGGGGACGCACGCCCCCTTCCCCAAGGGACCGGGTCTTGTGGAGAACTTCGGCTTCGGCGGGCAGAACGCCGCCCTGGTCGTGGAGTTCTGCTGATGGCAGCGCCCCTTGCCCCCATCCCCGAGCCCTTCTGCCTTCTCGATGCCGTCCGCTGCTGGGACAAGGAGAGGATAGAGGCTGAGCGGAGCTTTCAGGATGCGCCCGTCTGGCAGGCGCTGGAGGCGGCCGCCCAGGCTTGCGCCCTGCACCAGCGCGTGCTTGCGGACTTCAGGCTCCACGCCTTCCTCTTGAGCGTGCAGCGCTTTCCTCTGGAACCCGCCCGCCTCGTTGGTCGCTTTGCCGTTCATGGCAGGGTGCTCGGCCAAAGCGGCAGGTCGGCCCTGTACGGCATCCGCCTTGCCCCGCTTGCTCCCCTTGACGCCGGCGCCCCTGAAGCAGCCGCAGGCCCGCAGGGCTGTCTCGAGGGCCAGATCGCCATCGGGCTTGCGCCCTGCGGGGAGCGCTTCCGGCAGGGGCTGCTCGAGGCGCACTTCCGGGAACGCTGGCGCAGGCTCGCAGGCCAGAAAGGCGGGCAGGAACGCGGACAGGGAGGCCGAGGATGACGCTGTCCCAGCCCTTCGCCATGACGCTGCAGGAAGCCCTCGAGGCCCGAGTGCGCGATGCCGAGAAACGGGGCCTTGCCCGCAGGCCCCCGCTGGTGCGCGAACTAGGTCGAGGACCCGTGATAGAACAGGCAGGCAGGCCCTTCCTCAGCTTTCTCTCCAACGACTACCTGGGCTTGGCCGCAGACCCTGTCTGGCGCAGGGAAGTGGCCGAGAGCTTTGCCATGGAGGCGCCCTCGGCGTCGGCCTCCAGGCTCGCCGGCGGACGCAGCCAGATAGCCGAGGAGGCCGAGTGCACCTATGCCGAGTACTTCGGCTTCGGAGAGTGCCTCTTCCTGCCAAGCGGCTTCCAAGGGAATCTCGCCCTGGTCACTGGCCTGCTCCAGGCAGGCCAGACGGTCTTCGCGGACAGACGCGTGCACGCCAGCACCGGCCACGCCCTCATGGAGGCGAAGGCGGACCTGCACACCTACCGGCACGGCGACGTCGGCCACCTCGAACGGCGCCTTGAGCGGGCCGGCGCGACGGCGGTCGAGCCCGTGGTGCTCACCGAGTCCCTCTTCAGCATGGACGGCTCAGCCAGCGATCCCGCGGTCTTTGCCAGCCTGAAGGCGCGAAGGCCCTTCTTCCTCGCCGTGGACGAGGCGCACGCCGCAGGCTGCCTTGGCCCCGGCGGAAAAGGCCTCTTTGCGGAGCTTCCCGGCACGGCGGACGCCATGCTGGGCACCTTCGGCAAGGGACTTGGCTTCTTCGGCGCCTTTCTGCTGCTGCCGGCAGGCTTCAGGCGCCTGCTGGAGAACCTTGCCTCGCCGGTCATGCACTCCACGGCTCTCCCTCCGGCCCACGCCCGGGCAGCCCTGCGTCTGCTCGCCCGGCTGCCCGGCCTCGAGGGCGCCAGAGAGCGCCTGGCCTCCAATGCCAGGCTTTTCAGGACGCTCCTAGCCGAACGGGGCATCGAGGCTGCCGGCGACAGGCACATTCTGGCCGTTCCCGTGGGCGATGAAAGGCTGGCAGGCCAGCTTGCGACCAGCCTTGCCGGGCAGGGCATTCTTGCCCTTGCGGCGCGCTTCCCCACGGTGCCGGCCGGACAGGCCATCCTGCGCTTCAGCATCACGGCTCTGCACGAAAGGGCTATGCTTGTGCGCGCAGCCGATGCGCTGGCCACGGCACGGCAGGCATGCCGGAACAGGGCAGCGCTGCAGGCGTGAGGGAGGGGAGCCTCTGCGGCCTTCAGCGGCCTTCGGGGGGGCATGCGAGCCGAGTCGCGCTAGCCCCGGCGTTCCCGGCGGACGATGCCGGGCAGCGTGGAGAGGGCGAAGAAGCAGGTGGCGACGAGGACGATGGTAGCGCCGCTGGCCGTGCCGAGCCAGTCCTCGAGGGAAAGCACGAGCCCAAGGCAGGCGGAGAGCACGCTTAGGGCAATGGCCCACCAGAACATGCCCCGGGACGAGCGCGCGATGTTTCTGGCCGCGGCCGCCGGCACGATGAGCAGGGCCGTCACGAGCAGGACGCCCACGGCCCAGACCGAAAAGATGACCACAAGCGCCAGCATGGCCGCGAAGAGGTACTGCCACAGGCCCGTGTGGATGCCGTGGGCTCTGGCCATGACGGGGTTGAGGGCGATGAGGAAGAGCTGGTTGGCGCCTGCGGCCTGGAAGGCCAGCATGGCCGGAAAGAGCGCCATGAGGAAGCAGATCTCCTGATCGCTGATGGTGAGGATGTCGCCGAAGAGGAACTGCTGCATGTCGCGGGCGACGGCGGGCGAACGGCTCACCACAGCAAGGCCGAAGGCCACCACGGCGGAGAAGACCACGCCTATGGCCACGTCCGAGGAGATGGCGGTGTGGCGCTTGAGGGCGATGATGGCCAGGCCCACGAGTATGCCGAAGACGGGCATGGCCAGGTGCGGATCTACGGCGAGCAGCATGCCGATGCCGGCACCGGCGAAGGCGGAGTGGCCTATGGCGTCGGAATAGAAGGCCATGCGGAAGTGGACTATCTGGACGCCGAGCATGGCTGTCATGGGCGCCAAGAGCAGAAGGCCCAGCATGGCCCGCTGCATGAAGCGCAGCTCGAGGCAGTCCAGGGGAATGCACCCGATGAGGGAGAGCAGGAAATCAAGCATGTCCGCCTCCGTGCCGGCAGGCGCAGGCCTGCCCCGCAGCGGCGGCCCCGCCTTGATCCGGCGCCGCCTCGACGCCCTGATCCGGTGCCGGCACGCCGGCAAGGGGCAACAGGCAGGCAGGCCCTGCGGGCAGGATGCCTTCGTGGCCCATGGGGCAGGCGCAGGCGGAGCCAGGCTGGTCCTGTCCCTCGTCCTCCACGCCAAAGGCGCCGCACTTGGGACACTGGAGCTGCGGTTCAGAACACTGGTCGGGATAGAGGTGGATGGGGATGCCGAAGACCTTGATGAGGTTTCTCGCCGTGAGCACGGCGCGCGGAGAGCCCTCGACGACGCTTCCCTCATGGACGCAGATCACGTGGGTGGCGTAGTGGGCGGCCAGGGGGAGGTTGTGGCTCACCATGGCAATGGTGAGGCCGTAGCGTCGCCTGGCGTTGTCGAGCGTCTCCCAGAAGAGGCGCTCGCCCTTGAGGTCGACGCCGGCGGCCGGCTCGTCGAGCACGATGAGCGAGGGCTTGCGGAGCAGCGCCGAGGCAAGCAGCACGCGACGCATCTGTCCGCCCGAGAGGTCGCCCAGGCGAAGCTTGGCGCAGTCCGGCAGGCCGACCTGCTCCAGCGCCTCGCGCGTCAGGGCGAGGGCCTTTTTGCCGAAGCCGAACCAGAGGGGCCTGCGGGAGACGCCGAGGCTCAGGAACTCCTCCACCGTCACCGGCGTCTGCACGTCGAAGTTCAGGTTCTGGGGAACGTAGCCTATGCGACCGGCGCAGCGCGCCGAAAGACGGATGGAGCCGGCGTAGGGAACCTCGCCCAGCAGGCAGAGCAGGAGGGTCGTCTTGCCCGCGCCGTTGGGGCCGACGAAGACCGTGCAGCCACCCTCGGGGAGGGAGGCGCTGACCCCTTCCAGCACGGCGCGGCCGTGAAAGCGCACCGTCAGGTCGCGTATAGCTACAGCAGTTCCGTTCATCGCTTGCCCACGTGCTTTTGTTGAAAGACGTCGCACTCTTCCTTCCGCAACGATTTTTGTCAACCTGCCCTGCCTGACGCCCGCAGGCAGCGAACCTTTCCTTTTGAGGGGGCTTCTGCTAAGGAGACAACTTCCAACGGTGCGCCCCGAAAACCGGGACGCCCGCATCAGGGAGGGCATCTTGTCCGCATACAACGCTGCAGCCAAACATATCAAGGGGAATGCGCCAAAGAAGCACGCCCCCATCCTTGCCGCCCTGCTGGGGCTGCTGGCTCTGCTGGCCTGGCAGGCGCCAGCTTTTGCCGATGACGCCAAGGACGCGCCTCAGGCGGGCATACAGGCTGCGGATGAACAACCTGCAGCCAAAAGCGCGCAGAACGAGGCCGGCGCGCAGGACAAGGCTCAGGCCGACGGCAGCTATCCCGCCAAGACCGCCGGCAAGGACGCCTCTAGCAAGAACGGCGCCGGCGAGGACGCTCCTGGCAAAGACGCCTCTGGCAACGACGCCTCCGGCAAGGACGGCGGCGCTGCGACAGAGCCCCCGAAGGACAAGGACGGCAGCTCCAGCGACACGGCGCAGAAGGACGGCGCAAAGGAAACGTCCGACGGCAGCGGCAAGCCCGGCGGGAAGGACGCTGGCGACGGCAAAGACAGCAAAGACGGCAAAGACAGGAAGGACGGCAAAAAGGACAAGTCCGGCAAGAAGGACAGAAAGGACGGCAAGGGGGACGAAGGTCCAACCGCCGGAGAAGGCTACTCGAAGAAGCATCTCTGGCCTCCGGTCGGGGCGCTTATCACCTCGCCCTACGGCGCCATCCGGGGCACCTACCGCGTCTTCGGCGCGGCTGGCGTCCGCCGCCACGGCGGCGTGGACCTGCGCGCCCACCTCGGCTGGCCCGTCACGGCACTGCGCGACGGCACGGTGGTGCAGGCCGGCCCCAGAGGACCAGCAGGCATTGCCGTGGACCTCAAGATGAAGGACGGCAGGCACGCCCTCTACTTCCACCTTTCAAAGGTGCTGGTGAAGCCCGGCGAAACCGTCTCGCGCGGCCAGCATCTGGGCCTCGTGGGCTGCACGGGCAGAACCACGGGCGCCCACCTGCACTTTGCCATGAAGAACGAAGCCGGCGCGACCATCGATCCCACCCCGCACATCCAGGGGCTCTGGGAGCTCTTTGACCCGCCGGCCAGCGACCTGCGAGGCACCATCCAGCCCCAGTCCTGCGACGGCCACCGCTATCCCGGCGGCTACCCCTGGGCCGGCAGAAACTACCGCGGCGGCTGGCGGGGCAAGCCCTGGCGCGGCAGGCACTACGGCCCCCTGCTCGACCGCAACTACTTCGACCTGGGCAACAGCATCTTCGGCAGGCACGTCCCCCCTGCCATCCGGGGCAACAAGCGCCTGCGCGGCACCCAACAGTATCTGCGCATGCGCAGAGCCCTGCAGGACTCCTCGCACTACCGCATCCAGGATCCCATTCCGTCCTGGGAAAGCCAGCACAAGTAGCCCTGGCCGGCATCCGCCACAGACAGGCCTGTCCCAGTCAGGCCTGGGCTAGATGTCGACGAGCTCCACTTCCTCCTCCTTCAGCTCGCGGCCAAGGAAGAGGCTGCCCGTGCGCGCGAAGCGCGCGGTGTTGTCGGTGGCCATGAAGCGCACCGTTCCCCGCTCCTTCGACGGGCTGGCAAGGCCCGTGGCCGCAAGGTACTCGGCCACGGCTTCGGCCGTGGTCTGGGCGGAGTCTACGAGGCGCACGCCGGGGCCGACCACGCGGGCCAGGGCGCCCTTGAGGAGCGGAAAGTGCGTGCAGCCGAGCAGGACAGTGTCGGGACGGCGCTCGCCTTCGAAGAGATCGCCCACGTAGCGCCGGCAGACGCCCTCCACCACCTCGCCCTCCATCCAGCCCTCCTCGGCAAGGGGGACGAAGAGCGTGCAGGCGCGGCCGACGACTCTGGCAGCGGGATCCAGCTCCGCAATGGCGCGCTGGTAGGCCCCTCCCTGGATGGTGGCCTCGGTGGCGAGCACGGCGATGCAGCCCTGCTTCGTGGCCCTGACGGCGGCCTTGGCGCCGGGCTTGATGACGCCCTGCACGGGAATGCCGGGGAAGGCCTTGCAGAGCGAGGGCAGGGCCGCGGATGTCGCCGTGTTGCAGGCGATGACGAGCATCTTGACGTCGCCCTGCTCCACGAGCTTGCGGGCGGCGTTGAGCGTGTAGTGGATGATGGTGTCCCGGGACTTGGTGCCGTAGGGCAGGCGGGCCGTGTCGCCGAGAAAGCGGTAGCTCTCGCAAGGCAGGCGTTCGGTCAGCGCCCTGAGCACCGTCAGACCGCCCATGCCGGAATCGAAAAGTCCAATGGGGAGGGAACGCTTGTCTTGCATGTCTGCTCCTCTCTTGTGCTGGTTTGGGCGCGGGGGCCTGCAGGGCAGAGCCTGTGCGCCGAATGGGCCGCAAGGTAGCCGAAATCCCTGCGCGCGGCAAACTCTAGAAAAGGACGGCCGCGACGGATCTTGTCTTTTCCCGCTGTCCGGATAAAAATGCCATCTTTCCAAGGCTCTCTCGCCTTGCCCACACTCCCGCCGCCTCCTGCCTCTTGCGCTGGAAGGCGGGCTCCAGGATGGACCCCATGCTCGCAATTCTCGACTACAAAGCCGGCAACCAGACCAGCGTCCTGCGGGCGCTGAACCACCTCGGCGTGCCGGCCGCCATCACGGATGACCCGGCAGTCCTCAGGGCCGCGGAGGGCATTGTCTTCCCCGGCGTCGGCTCCGCAGGCCAGGCCATGGACCTGCTCTCAAGCTCCGGCCTCGGCGAGGTGCTCAAGGAGGCCGCAGCCACGGGCCAGCCCGTGCTCGGCATCTGCCTCGGCTGCCAGATCCTGCTCGAACGAAGCGAAGAGCACGACACGAAGACCCTCGGCATACTCAAGGGCGAATGCCGGCTCTTCCCCCAGGGCCTGAAGCAGCCCGACGGCACGCCGGCGCCCGTGCCCCACATGGGCTGGAACACGCTCTCCTTCAAGCGCGAGGATCCGCTCTTCGAAGGCGTCAGCAAAGACGCCCAGTTCTACTTCGTGCACAGCTACTACACCGCGCCCGACGAAAGCCTCGTCATCGCGACGACGGACTACGGCATGGAGTTCTGCTCCGCCTACGGCCGCGAGGGGCTCTGGGCCGTGCAGTTCCACCCCGAGAAGAGCGGGCGCTACGGCCTCATGATCCTCCGGAACTTCTACCGCTACTGCAAGGGGGCCGGCCATGCTGTCTAAACGCGTCATCCCCTGCCTGGACGTGCGCAACGGCAAGCTCACCAAGGGCGTCAAGTTCGCCAACAACGTGGACATCGGCGACCCCGTGGAGAGCGCAAGAAAGTACTACGAGGAAGGCGCCGACGAGATCGTCTTCTACGACATCACCGCCTCGGCGGAGAACCGCGGCATCTTCATCGACGTCGTGGAGCGCGTGGCCTCCACAATCTTCATCCCCTTCTCCGTGGGCGGCGGCATTTCCTCCGTGGCCGACATGCGCCAGGTGCTCCTCGCAGGCGCCGAGAAGATCTCCATCAACTCCGCGGCCGTGAAGAACCCCCGCCTCATCTCCGAAGGCGCCGATGCCTTCGGCAGCCAGGCCGTGGTGGTGGGCATGGACGTTTTGCAGGTGGAAAAGTCCGAGCGCATCCCCTCGGGCTACGAGGTGGTCATCCACGGCGGACGCAAGCCCATGGGCCTCGACGCCATCGAGTGGGCCCGCACCTGCCAGAAGCTCGGCGCAGGGGAGCTGTGCATCAACTCCATCGACGCCGACGGCGCCAAAACCGGCTACGAGCTCAACCTCACCCGGCTCATCGTGGACGCCGTGACCATCCCCGTCATCGCCTCCGGCGGCGCGGGCTCGCCCCAGCACATGGTGGACGCCGTGACCGTGGCCGGCGCCTCGGCGGCCCTCATCGCCTCCATCGTGCACTACGGCGAGTACACCATACGCGAGTGCAAGGAGTACATGGCCGCCCACGGCGCGCCCGTCAGGCTCGACTGGTAGGCTGCCGTGATAGCCTTCAACCCCTTCCTCAAAATCCAGGCCAGGATGGTGGCCGACGGCATGCCAAGGCTCGCCGTGGCCTACTCCGGCGGACTCGACAGCCGCTTCCTCTGCTACGCGGCCGCGCGCGCCGGCGCCAGCGTGCTGGCCCTGCACTGCCATGGCCCCCACATCCCGGCGGAAGAGACGGAAGAGGCGATCGCCTTTGCCCGCGAAGCGAGGCTGAAGCTCGAGCTCGTCGAGGCCGATCCCCTCGGGCTTCCGGAAGCGGCCTGCGGCTCGAAGCAGCGCTGCTACGCCTGCAAGAAGTTCATGATCTCGCGCATCAAGGCCCGCCTTGCAGAACTGGGGGAGCAGGACAGGGTGCTCTGCGACGGCAGCAACGCCGACGATCTCGCCCTCTACCGCCCAGGGCGCCGCGCCCTCGAGGAGGAGGGCGTGCGCTCGCCTCTGTGCGAGTGCGGCATCGCCAAGCAGGATCTGCTCGACCTGGCCCAGACCATGCCGAGCCTCGCGCCCTCCCGCCCGCCGCGCGCCTGCCTGCTCACGCGCTTCGCCTACGGCGTGCCGCCCCGTGCCGAGGCTCTGGGACGCGTGGCCAGGGCCGAAGCCGCGCTTGCCAGGCTGAAGGACGATGGCGGCCAGCCCCTGCTCGGAGACTTCCGCCTGCGCCTCACGCCGTCCCCCCTGCTCCAGGCCGAGCGCTTTGAAGATGCCTGGCGGGCGATCGTTGCGCCCCTGCTCGAGAAGGAAGGCTTTGCCGGCTTTGACGTCCTCGCCGGCGAACCCGTCAGTGGCTACTTCGACAGGGCCGGGGAAAAGGCCTCCAGCTGAACTTTTTCCCCTTGATTTGCTTGCCTATTCTCAACGTTCAGTTGTATAAATTCTGTTCCTGTTCAAGGCGAGCGGACCCTGCCGGGGCCTGCTCGACAATACCATACATCCCTGGGAAAGCCAGAGGCCTTCCCGCTCAGGAGTACACCATGGCCCACAAGAAAGTTGAACGCAAAAAGGAACTGGACCGCCGCCGCCATCGCCGCCAGGAGCGCCTGAAGCAGCGCATCAAGGAAGCCAAGGCTGCCAAGGCCTAGCCTCCGGCTCTGCGGTTCCCCCTCTTCCTTCCTCTGCCGCAAGGCCGGTCGCGTGCCGGCAGGCCCCGTCGAGGCAGGAGGAAGGGAGGGTGCTTGATCTGCCGTCACCTCCCCTTCCAGGGGAAGTGTCCGGCTGTTTTTTTGTCTGCTCTTTCCTGCGCCAGGCGCAGGCCTGTCCTGCGGAAGACGCGCCCTGCGGCGCCCTCCGCCTGAGGAAGCTTTCATCCCATGCCTATCTACGAGTACAAGTGCCCCACGTGCCAGAAAGTCTTTGAAGAATGGGTGCACCTTTCCGAGATGCACGACGCCGTGCCCTGCCCCGACTGCGGCGCCGCGTCTCCGCGCATCATGTCTGAAACCTCGTTTGTCCTGAAGGGCGGCGGCTGGTACGTCACCGACTACGGCTACCGCAAGGGCGTCAAGGAGGACGGCTCTGCTCCCGAATCCAAAGACGCCAAGGCCGATGCCGCGTCTGGCGGCGCTTCCAATGCCAAGACCGGCGCCGACGGCGCCAAGGCCGAGGCCAAGCCTGCAGCGGAAGCCAAGCCCGCTGCCAGCGCGGCGCCGCAGGCAAAGCCTGCGCCCGCGGCCCCGTCCGCGCCCAAGGCCTCTGCCGGCGCCTAGCGGCCACGGCAGGATCACCTACCACCACCAAGACCAGCAAGGCGCGGGAGCCCTGCTCCGCGACCTGAGGGAGTCGACACATGATAGAACGCTACACCCGTCCTGAGATGGGACAGATCTGGACGCTGGAAAACCGCTACAAGGCCTGGCTCAAGGTTGAAGTCGCCGTCTGCGAGGCCTGGGCCAAGGCCGGCAAGATTCCTGCCTCGGCCGTGGAGACCATCAAGGCCAAGGCCGCCATCGACGTGGACCGCATCCTCGAGATCGAGGAGACGACCCGCCACGACGTCATCGCGTTCATCACCTCCCTGGAGGAGAAGGTCGGCCCCGATGCGCGCTTCATCCATCTGGGCTGCACCTCCTCCGACATCGTCGACACCGCTGGTGCCTTGCTCATGGTGGAGGCGGGCCAGCTCATTCTCAAGGACATCGACGCCCTGCTCGCCACCCTCGAAGAGATGTGCTTCAGGTACAAGGGCGTGCTGTGCATCGGCCGCTCCCACGGCATCCACGCCGAGCCCACCAGCTTCGGCCTCAAGATGACCGGCTTCTACGCCGAGTTCGTGCGCCACCGCGAGCGCATCGAGGCCGCCGTCGAAGACGTGCGCACGGGCAAGATCTCCGGCGCCGTGGGCACCTACACCATCGTCACCCCCGGCGTGGAGGCCGACGCCCTGGCCCTGCTCGGCCTCAAGGTGGATCCGCACTCCACCCAGATCGTCCAGCGCGACCGCTACGCCCACTTCTTCTCCGCCATCGCCATCATGGCCGGCGGCATAGAGCGCCTGTGCACGGAGCTCAGGCACCTGCAGCGCACCGAGGTGCTCGAGGTGGAGGAGGGCTTCGCCAAGGGCCAGAAGGGCTCTTCGGCCATGCCCCACAAGAAGAACCCCATCTCCGCGGAGAACCTCTGCGGCCTCTCCCGCCTCATGCGCTCCAACTCGCTGGCTGCCATGGAAAACCAGGCTCTCTGGCACGAACGCGACATCAGCCACTCCTCCGTGGAGCGCGTCATCATGCCCGACTCCACCATCCTGGCCGACTACGCCCTGAACCGCCTGCGCCGCGTCCTTGCCAATCTCGTTGTTTCCCCTGAGCGCATGCAGGAGAACCTCGACCGCTCCTACGGCCTCTACTTCTCCCAGCGCGTGCTCACGGCCCTCATCGATGCCGGCCATCCGCGCCAGGCCTCCTACGTGGCCGTGCAGAAGCTGGCCATGCAGAGCTGGAACGAGCGCACCTCCTTCCCCGCCCTGGTCAAGGCCGACCCCGAGATGGTGAAGGTGCTGGGCGAAGCCTTCCTGGACAAGCTCTTCGATCCCTTCTTCTACCTGCGCCACGAAGACGACGTGTTCCAGCGCGTCTTCGGGCGCTGCAAGTAGCCCCGGCCGTCCAAGGAGAACACCGTGAACACCGAATTCAAACGCCGCCTTGCCAAGATTCTCGTGGAGCGCTCCTACAAGGAGGGCGACTTCCTGCTGGCCTCCGGCCGCCGCAGCGACTACTACTTCGACTGCCGCGTCACTGCCCTGCACGCCGAGGGCTCCGAGCTCATCGGTAATCTCTTCTTCGAAGCCGTCAGCGAGATCATCGCCTCCGGCACGCCTGTCAAGGGCGTCGGCGGCATGACCATGGGCGCCGACCCGCTGGTCTCCGCCACCACCGTCGTCTCCAGCCAGAAGGGCCAGCCCCTGAACGGCCTCCTCGTCAGGAAGGAATCCAAGGGCCACGGCACCAACCAGTTCGTGGAGGGCCTCGCCAACTTCGAGGCCGGCGATCCCGTCGTCGTCCTGGAGGACGTGGTCACCACCGGCGGCTCCCTCCTCAAGGCCTGCCAGCGCATCGAGTCCGCAGGCCTCAAGATCGTTGCCGTGTGCTGCATCCTGGACCGCGAAGAAGGCGGACGCGAAAAGCTCAAGGAAGCGGGCTACGAGCTCAAGGCCCTCTTCACCCGCCGCGAGCTCCTCGAGCACGCCCGCTAGCCCCAGGCCTTCCTCGGCATTTCCAAGCCTCCTGCCAGCCCCCGGCGGGAGGCTTTTCTGCTCTGCCACGTCCCTCAGCTTCGCCCCTCTGCCACGGAGGTCCGCGCCATGCGCCGCACAGCCAAGCCTTTCGGCCTGCTTGCCGTCACCGCCCTGCTGCTCCTGCCAGCCCCTCTGCATGCTGAACCCGGCGCCTGCGACTACGCTGAAGCGCGACGACTCGACGACCTCGAAGTTCCGCAGGCCAGAGCCGCGCTTGAAATCTGCGCCCGCCAGGGACAGCTCTGCGCCAGGGCCCGCTTAACGGACTACGACGGCGGCGAGCTGGACAGCAGGCAGGCAGCGGAGCTTCTGCAGGCGCTCAAGGAGGAAGGGGGGCCCGAGTCCCTCGAATGCCGGGCCCTGGTCTGGAACCACGCCCTCCACTCGCCGGAGAACGGCAGGCCCCTGCTGGAACGCGCCTGCCGCGAGGGGCAGGCCTCAGCCTGCGGAACGCTCGGCGCCTGGGCCCTCAACGGCCAGGGCATGCCCCAGAACGGCGAGCTGGCGGCATCCTCCCTGCGCAAGGCAGGCGCTGCCACGGCCTCGGCCCTCTACCACCTCGGCACCTGCTACGAGCAGGGCATAGCTTCACCCCGGGATCCTCTTGCTGCGGCCATGCTCTACCGCAAGGCCGCAGAGCGGGGCCACCAGCGTGCCGCCTTCAGCCTCGCCCTCTGCTACCAGCACGGCAAGGGCGTGGTCAAAGCCCCCGGGCTTGCCTTCGACTGGTTCCTCAAGGCTGCGGAGCGGGGCAGCCTCGACGCCTGCGAGGCGCTGGGACACTGCCTTGCCGACGGTTTCGGCAGGCCGAAGGATCTCCAGGCCGCCTGCGCCTGGTGGCGCAGAGGCGCCGTGGAAGGGCACCCGGGCTGCCAGTGCAGCTACGGCACCGCCCTCCTGCGCGGGGATGGCGCGGCCAAGGACGAGGCCGAAGCCGCAAGCTGGCTTGAAAAGGCCGCCAAAGCCGGCAGCGTCAAAGCCCAGGTCAACCTGGCGCTCGCCCTCCATCGGGGCATAGCCGGCAGGCCTGAGCCAATGGAGGCGGCCTACTGGTTCCTCAAGGCCGCGGAAGCCGGCAACGCCCAAGCCCAGAACAACCTTGCCGTCTACTACAGCAAGGGGCTCGGCGGGCTTCCCTGCGACAAGGCGCTTTCTCTCCACTGGCTGAAGAAGGCGGCCGACGGCGGCGATCCCATGGCCCTGCTTGCCCTCGGCAAGGCCTACCGGGATGGCTCGGCCGGAGCCCAGGACCTGCGCCGTGCCCACGATTGCTTCCTCAAGGCAGGCGAACAGGGCGATGCGGAAGCCCTCTTCCTCGCAGGCCAGGACTTCGAGGAGGGCCTCGGCGCGCCCCGAGATCCAGGCTCTGCCCTCGACTGCTACCGCAAGGCGGGAAAGCTGGGGCTGGCCCGCGCGAAGTTCGCGGCAGGACGCCTGCTCATGGAGGGCCTCGGCGCGCCCCGCGACACGGCCAAGGCCGAAGTCCTCCTTGTCGAGGGCGCCAGCCGGAGCGCCGAAGAGGCCTCCGGCCCCGACGGCGCGCGCCTAGCGGCCCTGCTCGGCATCTTCTACCACGACGGACGCCTTGGCAGGCAGGACTTTGCCAAGGCCCGCGCGTGGTTCGAGAAGGCCGCGGCCCTCGGGTCGGGCCAGGCCATGAACAACCTCGGCTTCTACTTCCAGGAGGGACTCGGCGGTCTTGAGCGGGACGAGGCCAAAGCCCTCGAGCTCTACCGCAAGGCAGCCGACGCCGGCGACCGCGAAGCCCAATACTTCGTGGCCCTGCAGCTGCTGGAAGGAACGCGCCTGCCCCGGGATGCCACAAGGGCCCTGGCCCTGCTAGAAGCCTCGGCTGCCGACGGCGAGGGCAAGCCCGAAGCGGCCTACCGCCTTGGCCAGTGCTACGAGCAGGGCGAAGGCGCCCCCAAGGATCCCGTTCGTGCCCTGCGCTGGTTCGGCGTGGCCGCAAGCATGGACTACCCCCCTGCCCTGCTCAAGGAAGGCCTGCTCCGGCTGGCGGGAACGGGTGCGCCGAAGAACCTCCAGGCCGCCTCAGCCCTCATCTTCAGGGCCGCCTCCTTCGGACTGCCCGAAGCCCAGCGGCTTGCAGGCCAGCTCTGCGAAGCAGGCGAGGGCGTGGAGCAAAGCCTTGCCAAGGCCCGCCAGTGGTACGCAGCGGCAGCGGAGCAGGGCGATGCCGAGGCCGCACGGCGCCTCAAGCTACTGGAAGAAGCAGGTTCCGCCGGCAACGCAGCTGCGCCCGCCCAGACTGGCCAGCCGGCCAAGCCCTCTCAGGCAGCGCGGCCGGAACAGCCCTAGCTAGCGCATCTGGCCGTCGAGCAGCTGGTAGCGAGCTGAGCCCCGCCGTCCCTTGTAGGGCGAATCGATCTCAAGATAGCGGCCTTGGACGAAGCGTCCCAGGCTCTCCGCCTTGATGAAGGCCGTGATGACGGGCGCCTTCCAGGTCCAGGTGAACCTGACCGGCTCCTTCCGCGTTGCCTTGCCGTAGGCGCCCGTGCCGTCCCGGCTGAAGCTGAAGTAGTGCTGCCGGCTTGTCTCGCTGCACTCCTCGTCTGTGGTCGCATAGGTCGGCTTGACGCAGGCATAGAAGGTGCGGGTTCCGGCATGGGCAAAGAGATCCTCGAAGCTGGCGGGCGCGTCCTTGTCCAGGTCCGGCGAGGCAAAGTGCACGAGCTGGGGCCTGATCAGGCCGACCGAGGCCTGCAGGTAGGGGCTGCGGTACTCCACCACGTCGTCCATGTGGCTGACGATGACAACGGCGTCCTTCTGCTCCAGCCATTCCCCCCTGGTGCTGAAGGCCTTCGCGCGAAGAGTGGCGCTGCCGTCGCCGCGCAGCACCCAGACGGTCTCCTCGTCCAGCACGCCGCACTCCTCCTCCAGAGCGCCGGCCTGCCCTGCGCACAGCGCAAAGCGGAGCTCTCCGCGCTCCTTCACGAGCTCAGCCAGGCTCTGGCCATGGGCGCAGGAAGGCTGCAAGCCGAGGGTGCACAGCAGGACCAGACAGGCAAGCGCGAACAGGGTGCAGGGACGTGCGGCCTTGTTGCTCATGGCATTTCTCCTCAAGTCGGCATGGTGGCGTTTTCTTGCTGGCGCTCAGCATGCCGCAGGATGGCTGCCAGGCTCAAGCGTTGCCCCTGCAGGCGACAGAGACTACAAGGGAAGGCAAACGCTTCGAGGTAGCGCACATGGCCCTGCGGCTCCAGCTCTTCCATCCCGCCCTTTCCGCCAGTCCAGCCCGTTCCGGTTCAGTCCTGCCGGCGCTCGCCCTGCTTTGCGCCTGCCTGCTTTTCTGCCGGCACGCAGACGCCTCCGAGTTCGACGCCATCACCTCCCAACCGCCGGCGCTGCAGAAGCAGGAGACGGACATCCCCTTCTTCGGCGAACCCGTCGTCGTGGAGGAGGACGTGCCGAAGGCAAGGCAGGCTGAGAAGCCTGTCCCGAAGCGGCAGGAAGCTAGGCCACGGGAACTGGTGCCACGCCAGCCTCAAGCCCGGCAGCCACAGGCCGAGGCCAGTCCCCGGCGCCCCTCAGGCAGGCTCGAGATCCCTGAAGACGCGGCCAGGCGCGGCGACCTCTCCTTCCTCAAGGGCTGCTGGTACATGGAAAAGCGCGTGTCGCGCCACGACAAGCCCGGCACGCCCTATGCGCGCACCATCCAGGAGAGCATATGCCTCGACGGACACGGCGGAGGCACCTTCCGCGTGCACGCCTTCGACAACGGCTGGACCGTGTCCGCCAGGGCCAGGGCGCGCTTCGACGGCTCCACCCTCGTCTTCGAGCACGGCGACATGCGCTTTCCGGACGGCATGCGCTTCTACGGCTCGAGCTTCCAGTGCCGCGGGGCCGGCATCGGCACCTCCTGCGCCAAGTACTGCCCCAGCTGCCGCTACATTCCGAAGCACAGGACCCTGCGCATCACGCGCACGCCCTGAGGCAGGCCTACGAAGGGCCGGGCAGCGCCCGCAGCGCCGGCGACACGCGCAGGGTCGCAGCCACGGGGGAAAGCCGCGCGATGTCACCCTCGAGGGTCATCATCAGAAAGGCCTCCCCCGCCACGAAAAGCCACTGCTTGCGCAGGCCACGCTCGATGGCGTTGACCCACACGAGCCCCGCCTCCTCTCTGGCGATGGTCCATTCCGAAAAGGGATCGCGCTGGCGCAGGGCGCGGATCGCCTGCTCAGCCAGCTCGCGGGCCGTCTGGCCGCCGCTTCTGGAAACCGCGCAGGTGATGAGCGTGCGCCTGTCGTCCGGATTGGGGCGCAGCACCACGCCAATGGCGTAGGGCTCGACCTCCCAGTCCTCGGGAACGTCTAGGGTGAAGGGGCTCCACTGCGGGCCGAAGGCCATGACCTGCGCCCAGGCAGACGCGACGACAAGAGGCTGAAGGCATAGCTGCAGGAAGACGAGGACGGCGATGACGGCGGCGCGGAGCAAGACAGGGCCTCCCTTGTCCGCTCAAGGCGCTTTGCCTGCGGACGGCTTCTTTTGCCGGGCCTATACCACCCGCTCCGGCAGGGGGGCAATGCCGCTGGCAGCCACATGCCAGCCGGACGCGACACATGGCACAACGAGGCATATTCTGGCCCTCTTGCCGCAAAACATGCCTCGCTGGCCTCTCAGGCAGGACGCTTTGCGCCGTGCTGGCGGCTACGGTGCGCCAAGCGCCGCAGGGAGCCAGGTCGCCAGCGCAGGCCAGGCGACCAGCAGGACTATGGCCGCAAAGTAGGCCGGCAGGTAGCAGAAGACGCCCCGGAAGATGTCAGGCAGGGGAATGTCCCGGCACATGGAGGAAACGACGTAGGAGCACACGCCCACAGGCGGGGTGACGGCGCCCACGGTCGTGATGATGGTGATGACCAGGGCAAACCAGTAGGGATCGAAGCCGAGACCTGCCGTCAGCGGGAAGAACACGGGCATGGTGACCAGCAGGAGCGCCAGGGCGTCCATGACCATGCCGCCGAAGAAGTAGATGACAAGGATGCAGAAGAGCACGCCGCCCGGCCCCATCTCAAGCGCGGCCACGAGGTCGGCGAGCGCGAAGGGGATCCTCGTGGCGGTCAGAAACTTGCCGTAGATCATGGCGCCGGCCACGAGAAGCAGGATCATGCAGGTGAGGCAGAGCGTGTCCTTGAGGGCGTCGAGCAGGCCCCTGAGGGTGAGCTGGCGGGAGCAGGCGCCAAGCAGGAGGGCGATGAGGGATCCAAGCCCGCCAGCCTCGGTGGGGGTCACGATGCCGAAGCCCATGCCGCCGAGCACGCCGCCCCAGAGCGCCAGCACCTCCACAAGGCCGGGGAGAGCCCTGAGGCGCTCGCCGAGGGGCGCCTTGGGCCGGCGCTGGGCAAGGCTGGGCTTGAGGATGGCGACTGCCTGCGCGCAGGCCACGAAGAAGGCCAGGAGCAGGATGCCCGGCACGACCGAGGCCAGAAAGAGCCGAGAGACGGAAAGCCCGGTCTGGAGGCTGATGACGATGAGCACGACGCTCGGGGGGATGACGACGCCAAGGGTGGCGCCGACAGCGACGGTGCCGGCCGCAAAGGCCCCCTGGTAGCCGTAGCGGCGCATCTCGGGCAGGGCGACGCCCGCCATGGTCGCAGCCGTGGCGGTGTTGGAGCCGCAGATGGCGGAAAAGCCGCCGCAGGCAAGCAGGGTGGCGACGGAGAGCCCGCCTGGCACATGGCCTGCCAGAATGTTGAGCGATTTGTAGAGACGGGCGTTGAGTCCAGAATAGAAGCAGACCTGCCCCATGAAAATGAAGAGGGGCACGACTGTCATGCCGTAGGAGGAAAAGGAGCTCCACAGCTCCGTCGAAAGCAGCGAACGGGCCGCTTCCGTGCCGCTGAGCAGGGCCGTTCCGCCTATGCCGAGGAGCGCCAGGAGCACGGCGATGGGCATTCTGAGCCAGAGCACGCCCAGAAGGAGCAGGCAGAAGCTTAACCCCGCAAGGCCGGCTGGAGAAAGCAGTCCTTCCACAGGCTACTCCTTTCCGCCCGACAGGACGGCGCGCAGGAAGGCGCAGCCCATGACGCAGGCCTCCCCGGCGAAGCCGAGGGACGTGGCCGCAAGGAACCAGGGGTACCACTCGCCTATGCCGTCCACGGTCTCTCCGCTCTCGAAGGCGAACATGGCTAGATCCCAGAGCTCGTAGGCCGCTGCACCGAAAAAGGCGCTGGTTGCAAGCAGGCTCAGGCCGTTCAGCAGGGCGCGCAGCAGGGCGGGAAGCCTGGCAGCCGCCACGCCGCCTTCGATATGGGCGTGCTGGAGATGGGCATAGCCGAGGGCGAGCGCTGCGCCCGCCCCGCAGAGTACACCCGAGCTCTCCACGGCGCCCCTGACGGGGATGCCGAGAGCCCGGCCCCCCACGTTGAAGCAGACCAGCGCAAAAAGCGCGGCTATGGCAAAGGCCGAGGGAACGGCAAGGAGGCGGACCGTCCAGCGCTCGACGCTCCGCAGGACGCGGCAGGCGTAGGAGCCGGCGATCGCCGTCTTCGCATCTTCCATGGAAAAACCCTTTGCTCGATCAGCAGGCTACAGGCCGGCGCGGATGAACTGCAACATTTCAGCGGCAGGAAGATTCTTGGCCTTCATCTCCGCCTCCCACTTGGACACCAGGGGCGACACGGTCTCCAGCGCCTTGGCGCGCTCTTCCGCAGGCAGGGGCCTGTAGTCGATGCCGTACTTCTCCTTGCCCCACTTCAGGGCGTCCTGACCGTGGGCGTCGACGTAGGCGCCTGTCCACTGGGCCGTGGGCATGGCGAGGTCGTCGAAGACCTTCTTTACGTCCTCGGGCAGGGCTTCCCAGGACTTCTTGTTCATGATGACGATGAAGGGATACACGGACATGTTGACGAGCAGGCCGAAGCGACAGGGCTCGGCGTAGTTGAGGTCCTTGACGACGTCGAGGGAGGTGAAGACGCCGTCCACGGCACCGCGCTGGATGGCGTCGGGGGCCTCGGACTGGGGCATGGAAACGGGAGTTCCGCCGAGCAGGGAGACCTCGTCGGCAAGGATGCCGGCGGCGCGCAGGCGCAGTCCCTTGACGGCCTCGAGATTCTCGACGGGCTTGCGGGAGAAGACCTGGGCGGGCGGGCAGGTGTAGGCCGTCAGGACCTTGAGCTTTTCCAGCTCCTTGGGCTGGAACTTCAGGATGGCCTGAAGGAGCAGCACGCTGGCCTTCTCGGCGGACTCGAAGCCCAGCGGCAGCTCGAAGGCCGACATGAGCGGGAACATGCCGGGAAAGTAGGCCATGCTGATGCAGCCGATGTCCGTCTGTCCGCGCATGACGCCACGCACCATGGAGCGCGCATCGACGAGGGTGCCGGCGGGGAAGGTGTCCACCTTGACCTTGCCTTGCGTCAGCTTCTCCACCTCGGCGACCCAGTGGTCCATGGACACGCAGGGGAAGGTGCTGGCAGGGGGAAAGTTGGCAAAGCGCAGCGTCACGTCGGCGGCCTGGCTCTGGGAAGCCGGGGCGGCCAGCGCACAGGCGAGGGCGAAAACGCAGGCCATGAAGGAAAGCTTGGCTGCATGCAGCATGGGGAACTCCTTGTGATGGGGGCAGGGACGCCGGGGACCCGGGGTGCAGAACTGCCTGAGGGAAAAAAAAGCTTTGCCGCAAGGGCTGGGCAGAGCATAAGGGAATGCATAACGTAGGCGGGCAGACCTTTCTCCGTCAATACCATTTGCTGGCCAGCAGGCGCGCTTCAGCTCTCCCCGCACGGCGCATCCCCTTCCCACGCGCACGGCGCGTATACAAAAAAAATAAATTATTCCGGAAAGTTGCGAGATATTCTGACAGATGTTCCCGATCTGGCCCGCGTCTGACGACAGACATGCAAAATGCCAGCAACAACACAAAGATTGCGACACAGCTGGCGGGGGACAGGATGCCGGCGCCCCTGCCGGGAAGGTCTGCCCAGCCCGCATTGCACCCCCCTCCGCCGGCAGGCTATGACGGAAGGGCACAAGGAATGTCCCCATGTGCAAAATCACATCCTTCGCTCTCGTTGTGCTCATTGTCGCCCTGGCAGGCCTCTGGCACGCCAAAGACGACAGCCGCCAGGCGACAACAAGCCTGTCTAGGTTCATTCCATGGACGTCACCCTCGAGCTTGAGCGGAAAAACGCCGTCATGGTCACGAAACTCCTCCAGGTGAAGATCCCGCAGGGCAACCGCAACCTCGGCATCTTCCGCACCCTGCCCGTGTCCTCCAGATTCCCCGCCCGCATGGCGGAAGCCCCCTTCCTGCACGTCCTCGAGGCTTCCATCGACGGCATGCCCTGCCGGACAGACGACGTGAAGGCCCACTTCGGCAGCCAGAACGTCACCGTCTACCTGCAGGACAAGGAGGCTTGGCTTGCCCCCGGCATGCACTCCTTCAGGCTCGTCTACGAAATGACGGGCATGATAGGCTTCGGACAGGACGAAGACCGCATCTTCTGGAACGTCACCGGCTCCGGCTGGGAGCGCGGGGTGCTCGCCTCCACCTGCACCCTCGTGCCGGCCGAGGGGGCGCCGCTGTCCCACGGGAAGGCCTATCTCGGCTATGCCGGCTCGACGGACTCGCCGGTGGACTTCGCCAAAACCGAACGCGACGGAAGAACCTGCTTCGTCTTCACGGCCAAGACTCGCGTCATGCACGGCCAGCACTTCTCCGTCGGCGCCGCCTTCCCCAAGGGGACAGTCCCCGAGCCTGCGCTCTACAGGCGGAAGGAGACACCATGTTCACGGGCCTGTGCGCCGGCGACTGCCTCCTCTCCATCCTCCTCAGCCTCTCTCTGTGGTGGCGCTGGGGACGCGCTCCCAAGAAAGTCCCCGCCGCGCCGCTCTTCGCCCCGCCGCGCCTGCCGAAGCGCTTAGCCGGCCAGGGCCAGCCCCCAGGCCTCTCGCCGGCCCAGAGGCAGTATCTGGCCAACGACTGCCAGCCCCACAGCAGCAGTCTTGTCGCCCTTTTCCTCCGCTGCACCGCAAGGGCTGGTGCAGGCTCTCAGGCAGCGCCGAGGAGGGCTTCAGAGCCGTCCGCCTCCAGCCTTCCGCCAAAGCGAAGCTGGAGTCGCTGCGTCCTGAGGAGCAGGCTGCATGGGCAATCATGCTCCGCACGCTGGAGTTCAAGGAGAAGAACGCCGATGCGCTGGAAGAGGTGACCTCGGCCTGCACGCAGCAACTAGACCAGCTCTTCTGCACCCTGTTTCGGAAAGCCTTCTTCCTGCGCTTTCTCTGCTTTGCCGTGCCAATCAGGCCTGATGGGCGTCAGCCTCTGCCATTCGCCCATGGGGCGCATCTACGGACCGGCATGGCCCAGCTCCGCCGGAAACGCCCTTCTGCTCTTCGGCATCTTCCTCGTCTGGTCGGCCCTCCTGCCACGGTTCGGCCCCCGGCAGAGGCACTAAAGTGGCTCGGGTGGAGCGACAGTGAGCGGAGGGACTCCCTCGACAACGTCCTCGCCACGATGAACCGACTTCTCATCAGGGAGAAGGCCCACCGGTGCCGCAACCTTCCCTCCAAGGTCGTCAGCATGCTGCTCGCCGCCGTGAGGAGGGACTGGCCGGCCGTCTACGGTTTCGAGATATTTCTGGTGGAGACGTTCGTCGATCCCGCCGATTTTGCCGGAACGACCTACAAGGCGTCCAACTGGATAGAAATCGGCCGGACGGCCGGACGGGGCTGGTGCGACAAGGGAGAGAAAGGCGGACGCGGGCGCGAAGACGCTGTACGTTTATCCGCTCGTTCCCGACTTCCGCAGGCGCCTGGGACTTCCCGAGCCGGTGGACAGGTCGGTTCCCCCGTGGGCGCGGAAGGGACCCCTCGGCCGCTATGAAGGCCTGGCAGGCGAGACCTGGGCAGAGCAGGAGTGCGATGGCTGCGACCTCGGCCACCGCTACAGGAACGCCCGCCTTGTCTACAGCGTCGGGCACTTCGCGAAATCCCCCCGTTTCTCCGCCGGCGCGGCGATGGGCACGGACGCCGCCGGCATAAAGGGCTGGTACAGGTTCATCGAGTCCCCCCATGAAAAGGTCAGCGCGGAGTCCATGCTGGGCGGGCACCGCGAATGCACCCTGAGGCGCATGATGGGCTTCAGGGAAGTGCTCGTCGTGCAGGACGGGATGGACGTCAGCACGTCCGGAAAGACGGGGACGGAGGGGCTGGGGCCGATAGGAAGCAGCCGCCCGGGCTCAGTCACGCTCGGATTCAAGGAGCACGGCTCCATAGCCGTCGGCGTCGAATGGACGGACGGCGGGATCCCCGACGCCAGCTTCCTCGGCATACTGAAGGCCAGCTTCTGGTCCCGGCCCATGCCCGTCCGTCGCGACAGAAGGCGGAAGCGGCCCCAGCTCCCTGCCGAAAAGAGGGAGTCGTACATTTGGATCAAGCATGCGGAGAGCGCGGAGGAGGCGGGCCGGCATATGCCGGGCACGATCCAGATCATTGTCGGCGACCGGGGCGCGGACAGCGCGCTGCTCATGTACAAGGTCGCCGCCATGGAGCACTGCGGGCTGATTGCAAGAGCCAGGTCGGACAGAAGGCTGCCCGGCGAAAGGCACACCCTCTTCAACCTCATGGCGAAGCAGCCCCGCGGAAGGACCGTCGCCGTGGACCTCTGCGCCAAGACCGAGCGCCGGAACGGAGCCGGAAAGATCCTGAGCAGGGGACGGAAGGCAAGGAAGGCCGATCTGGAGATCGTCTTCCGCCACGTCAGGATCGCCCCGCCCCCTGAAATGGCCGGGGCCGATCCCCTCGAGATCACATGCGTGACCGCCATGGAGGTCGATCCGCCGAAGGGGGAGGAGATGATCAGGTGGCACCTTTTGAGCACGCTTCCCGTGGAGACGCACGAGGATGCCTCCAGGGTTGTCCGGCGCTACCATCTGCGGTGGATCGTGGAGGAGTTCCACGGCATGCTCAAGTCGGACGGCTGCGACATCGAGTCGCTCGCCTACAGGACCGTCGAGCGGATGCCAATTATGCAACGAATATTATTTCTAATTGTTAGTTATATTTCTATGTTGAGTATTTTTGATCTAACCATCATAAGAGCAAATCCAAGAAGGTTTTTACCTTTCCATTTACTCATATCAAGGCGATCAGGATTTTTCATAGATAATCCAATACCCCATATCTGATCTTTCACAGCACATTCTGCAAGAACTGAACCTTCTGTTTGAAGAAGCATATTTTTCATTTCTTTATTTTGTGTAAACTTTGCAAATAATCCATCATAAACAACAAGCTGTCGCATACCATTCCAGATGGTATCATTATACCCATCAACTTGACGACCAAGCTTTTTTATTTGGCTTACATCGTTAGTATTCATTATTTTAGATGCAATATTTGCATCTTTAAAACATTCTGCCTTCTTATACATCATATATTGCTCAATAGATGTAAATACACAATTATTGATCATAAAATTTGAAGGAAACCAATTACTAAGATATCCATTTATCTCATCTGGATTATGGAAACATATAATATTCATCGTATTGCACCGACTTTCATTACAGCAAGATCAATATCTAAATCATGAAGTCCATGATATGCTCCTGTTAAAAAATCTACAGAAATTCTATTTACAACTATGGCGCTTGGAATATTATAAAACCACTGATAATACGCATAAAATTCACCTATCCAATCAGGTACAAATCCTTCTATAGCTTTCCCTGTTTTCAGTATATAGTTTTCAGTCTTACAAAAATACGTCCATAAATCATATTGGTCCATTGTGCATACATACGACATTGCATTGTCAATACTTTTTCGTGTTTTGCTTGACATATAGGTGTTTATAAAGTCTTTTGTATCTTTGTCTTTAAAAGATTGAGCTACGAAATCAAATAATTTACCCTGATTTTCAACTACATCTTCAAGATATTCTTTTGGATATGCATGCATACAATAATCCTTAAACAAGCGTGCTGAAAACTTTTTCTACTTTGTTTTTGTCTGAATTAATTAATTCTTTCATTTTTTTTCGCGCATCTATATCTCTTTTATTATATCGTTTATTGAATTCGTCGTAGTTTACACAATATAATTTCTCTTTAATTTCAAATAATTTCTCGTATGCAAGTTTTGATTTTATACAATACTGAATTCCTAATCCACCTAGTGATAACAAATCTTCTAATATGTCTATATCAACATTATCTCTAACAAATTCCTTTGCAATATAAAAATATGAAGCATTAGCGCGCCAGCCTCGAATGACATCACAACAACTAGTGTCTATGCCATATTTTTCTATAAATTTTTTTGCTAGCATCTTATATCTTTTTGAGTCAGAAGCATCCCTGTGTTTCATCAGTTCTGCTAGCCATACTATAGCTTTTTCTTTTTGAAATTTACAAATATTTAAGCCATTAATTGCCAATTCATATGTATGTACCCAGCCATTTTTCTCGTTTGGTCGACATACAGCCCATTCTTTTGCTAGTTCAATATCCTCTGTAAGGTAAAAACCTCTTCCATAATCATGTCTGTCATTTCCTTGGCCAAATATAGGAGTTACTATTTTTTCAGACGTGCCATGATATAACGTGATTTTATCCATAACCTCTACCTTCCTTATTCATAGGCAGAGAACTAAAAAGCAGATCTCACTTTCTTTTGACATCGATCACTGAAGAGTTTTTACAACAGAAAAGCCCGCTTTGCTCAATGGCGCTACGGGCTTTTCGAATCTATGTAGAATAAACATTGGCGGAAGGAAAGGGATTTGAACCCCTGGAGGGCTTGCACCCTCAACGGTTTTCAAGACCGCCGCATTAAACCACTCTGCCATCCTTCCGTATAAAAACTTGGCGCGCCACAGTCTTCTACTTCATCTTATTTCGACTGCAGGGCTTCTTTGAGCTGCTTGCCAGGCACGAATTTAACGACCATGGAAGCAGGCACGGTGAATTCTTCCTGCGTGCGGGGATTGCGGACTTTCCTAGCCGCACGCTCTGCGACCTTGAAGGTGCCGAAGCCCGTCAGCACAACGGACTCTCCGCCGGAAAGAGTTTCCTGGAGCGAATCGACGCACGCGGCGAGAAGCTTCTCCGCCTGCAGCTTGCTCTCAAGCCCAGCCTTAACCTTAATCTTTTCCACGAGTTCTGCTTTCGTCATAATAGTCGCTCTGCACCCCCCTCCTTGCGCAGGGGAGTCACAGCCTCCATGTAGGACTTATACCCGCCGCGCCCAGGCAGGGTATGTTGCTTGGCAACTTGGGCTGTCGGCCCTGAAGACGCCGTCAGAAGCCATACTTCAGCAGCTTCTTCAAGGTCTTTATGGCTATAGGGCAGGCTTCGAGCCCTTGTCAACAGACTTGGCCGCCGGCTTGGCCGGCGCAGAGGCAGGCGCGCCCAGCTGGACGACGCGGACCTCGCCCCGGGCTTCCTGGACCCTGCGCCTGAAGCTCTGCCTCCTGTCCTCGCCGTCGATGACGCCGGCAAGGAATTCGGCCACGTGCACGACGTGGTTCCTGCGCTTGAGGTTGATGAGGCAACGGGCGATGCCGATCTTGCAGGAGGGGCAGGACACGAGGAAGACGCCGTCGTAGGCCTCGCCCATGGCGGCCTTGAGCCGCTTGATCTTGCGTTCGCGCAGGCGGTTGTAGATCTCGGGAGAGGTGATGGCGCCCATGCCGGACTCGCCGCAGCAGCCGGGCGAGAGGACTAGCTCGGCGCCGCTGAAGGCGTTGACCGCCTTCATGAGCATCTGGTGGCCCTTGACGCGGTGCACGCCGGCCCACGGGCAATGGCAGGAGCCGTGGTAGAAGAGGCTGGTGCCGGCAGGCAGGGTCTTGCGCTCTTCCGCCGGCACGCGCTGCTCTAGGCTAGGCAGGGCGAGCTGGACGGCATCAACGATCTTCAGGTCTGGGAACTCCTCGTTCAGCCCGAAGCGCTCGAGGCTGTCGAGGCAGGTAGGGCAGCTGGTCACGACATGCCTGCAGGCGAAGCCCTTCTGGGCAAGGCTGCGGAGCATGGATGCCAGGTACTGGCGGTCCCTTGCCATGTTGTCCTCGTACTCGGTATCCATGCCGGCGGCGAGGAGGGGATAGCCGCAGCACAGGTGGCTCGGCGGAACGGCCACGGCGTAGCCTGCCTTGAGCAGGAGCATGACCGTCGAGAGGCCGATGCGGTCGTAGAAGAGGGCGCCGCCGCAGCCCGGGAAGTAGAGGACGGCATCCATGCCCTCCTTGAATTCGGCGGGGGCGAAGACGTTGCCGCGCTGGACCTTGAGGGACTCGTAGAGGTTGGTGTAGCCCATGGCGGGGCCGGGTCCGGAGAAGGCCGGCGACTCCAGGCGCCTGCGCCAGGACTCGGGCACGAAGTGCAGGAAGCGGTTGCCCATCTTCTGGCCCACGGAGGCCAGCTTGGCCAGCTTGGGCACGCGCTGGGAAACGTCCTTGACGACCCAGTCGAGCACCTTCTCCTTGAGCGGGTGGCCGCCGGCGTCCTCGTGGCCGAGCATGGCGCGCAGGGTGAGGGCGACCTCGCCCGAAGGGATCTTCATGGGGCACTGGGACATGCAGCGGCCGCATGCCGTGCAGTGCTCTACCTGGCGACGCAGCTCGCGGAGTATCTCCTCGTCGATGCGCCCGTTGTTGATCTGCGCGTAGTAGATGGCCTCGACGAGCATGCCGTAGGCCATGTTCTTGTTGCGCGGATGGAACTGCAGGGAGCGCTCGGGGCTGGCCATGGGGCAGACGGACTTGCACTTGCCGCAACGCGTGCAGGTCTGCACGGAAGTCAGGATGCTGATGAGCTTGTCCTTGTCGGGAAGGCCCGACTCGGAAATGTCCTGGATGAGACGGTTGAAGGAGAAGGTGTAGGGTCGCACGGGAAGGTCGTGGGTGACGAGCTTGGCCGGATTCATGACTTCGCGCGGATCCACATGCTCCTTAAACTCCTTGAACTCGTCCATGCGCTTCTGGCTGAGGAAGTGGATCTTGGTGATGCCGATGCCGTGCTCGCCGGAGACGACGCCACCCATCTCCTGGCACTTGGTCATAATGCGCTCGACGACTTCCTCGCAGTGGCGGAGCATGTCGGCATCGTTGGAGTTGACCGGGATGTTGACGTGGCAGTTGCCGTCGCCGGCGTGCATGTGGCTGGCCACGACTAGGCGGGAAGCCTCCATGCGGGCCTCGATCTTGTCGATCTTGCGGGCGAGCTTGGGATACTTGCCACGAAGCTGGACGAAGAAGTCCCGGCAGCGCTGGAGCAGCTCGGTGTCGGACACGTCCGTGCACAGCACCCCGCCGAGGGCAGCCTTGGAGACGTAGGTAAACTCCTTGTTGAAGCTCTTGTCCTCCATGGGGAAGCCGTAGAGGGCGCCTATCTCCTGCATGGCCCTGCGGTAGGCGTGGGCCGTGCACTCGAGGTTCACCTGCTCGAGGAACTGGGCGAAGTCGGGGATGCGCGTGATGGGGATGACGACGTCCTCGTTGATCTTGAAGCCCGAGGTGCGCTTGGCGATGAGGGAGAGGCGATGGCGGTCCTCCCAGAAGCGCTCGCCCTCGGCCTCGTCCCTGGCCACGGCGATGTCGACGAACTCCTGCCTGTCGACCACGTCCACGATGTCGTTGACGCACTTGTCGAGCAGATAGGGATCGTCGCCGTCCACCTGGACGATGATGACCGAGATGGGCTGTCCCTCGTACTGGGTGCTCTTGGTCTGGTAGTCGATGGCCTGGACGTACTTGGCGTTGAACTCCTCGAGGGCCGAGATGCGAGCGTAGTCGCCCTCCTCGCGGATCTTGTTGCGCAGGGCCACGAGTTCGCGGACCACGACGGCCGCGGGACGCATGCTGCGACCGAAAAACTCCAGGGCCATGACGCGGCTGAATTTGGGCTTGGGATGGATGGTGAAGCAGACCTCGGTGATGATGCCGTCGGTGCCCTCTTTCTGGACGCCGGGCAGGCCCCCGAGGGCCTTGTTGGTGACGTCCTTGCCAAGGCCGGGCAGGCGGATCTCGTTGCCCTTGAGGTGGACGATGCTGCGCACGCCCCCGGAGATGTCCTTGACGGCGAAGACGGCGGTCTCGTCGGGAAGGATCTTGTGGCGCGGATGGTTCTCGCGCTCGACGGAGATGATCTCGCCCGTGGGCGTCACCATGCGCCACCAAAGCAGGTTGTCGATGGTGGTGCCGTACTCGAAGGCCATGGGACCGCCGGCATTCTCTGAGACGTTGCCGCCGATGGAGGAGGCCTGCTTGGAGGCGGGATCCACGGAGAAGAGGGCGCCTGCCTTGGCAACGGCCTGAATGACGTTGTTGGTAATGCAGCCGGCTTGGCAGACGACGGTCATGGTCTCGAGATCGATGCTCTTGATGAAGGACATGCGGGTCATGCTGACGATGACCGTCCGCTTGCGGGCGGGCACGGCGCCGCCGGTCATGCCGGAACCGCCGCCGCGGGGAATGAGGGCGAACTTGAGGTCGTTGGCGAGCCTAACGAGGGCCGCCACCTGCTCTGCGGTATCGGGCTCGACCACGGCCAGGGGAAGCTCCATGCGCAGATCCGTGGCGTCGGTCTCGGCGGCCACGAGGGAGGCGGGATCGGAAAGAATGCCCTCAAGGGGTAGGATCTTGCGCAGCTCTTCGATAAGGTGGCTACGGAACTCAAGCTCGGCTTCGTGGGCCGACCAGAACATCGTGATGCCTTCGCTGATCACGGTGGCGTAGTAATGGGCCAGCGAAATGGACTCGCGCTCGTAGCGCTCCTGCACGCTCGAGCGCACCGTGTCCGCATTGACAAAGGGGTTGTAGGCCGCAAGGAAAAGCTCCTCGGCAATGGAGATGGCAAGCTGCCTCACGGATTCGGGCCAGCCCTCGAAGTCGTCGATGTTGATGCGCAGGATACGGTTGACGACGAAGTCGGGCGATATGGAGATGTGGGGGCCCTTCTGCGGCATGGAACAATCCTCCCCTCGCAAGCGAGCTTGACTAGAGATTTTTTAAAAAAGCAAGATACGTCCAAGCGCCACGCATGGCAAGAGCCAGTTCTGCCTGCATTTTCGGCCGAATACGCCCAAAGGAAGCACCCAGCCCATGACTGCCAACATCCTGTCCCTAGCCGCACGGCTCTTCGACGCCATAGAAGGCCTTTTCGAAAGCACCTCCTCGCAGAAGCGCATCGCCAAGGTCTTCCTGTGGACCTACCTGCTGGCGCTGGCCACCGTCGAATGCCGCCTGCGGGGGCTGGTTCCGGAGGGCCTGGCGCGGTTCACGCCCACAAGCCACTTCGCTGCCGTGCAGCTGGCCTTCACCCTTATCCTCGCCATGGAGATTCTGGAGCTCATCCTGACCATACCGAACTCCTTCGCGCAGTCCATGGGCAAGCAGCTCGAGATTCTGGCGCTCATCCACCTGCGCAACGCCTTCAAGGAGCTGACCCACCTGTCCGAGCCCGTCAGCGGTTCCCCTAGCCTCGCCTACATCTGCGCAACAACGGCGACGGCACTCTGCATCTTCGTCGCCCTCGGTATCTACTGCCGCATGGCAGACATGCGGAAGTCCGCGGCCCTCAGCGAGCAGACGCCCCACTACATTGCCTGCAAGAAGCTGCTGGCGCTCGTGCTGCTCGCCTTCTTTGCCGTGGCCGCCGGCATGGAGCTCTGGGAGGATGCAGAGGGACGGCATGACCTGCATTTCTTCCAGACCATCTACACGGCGCTCATCTTCTCCGACATCGCCGTCGTCCTCCTGGCCCAGCAGTTCATGCCATCCTTCCACGCCGTCTTCCGCAACTCCGGCTTCGTCATGGGAACGCTCCTCATGCGCCTCTCCTTCTCGGCGGAGCACCCTCTGGACATCGCCGTAAGCCTCTTCGCCACGCTCTACGTGCTTGCATTGACCTATGCCGTCAACCGCTTCCCGCCAAGCCTTCTGCACAATGTCTCTGAAGACGGGGACGACAAGCCGGAACCGTAGGCGCGCCACGCCCCGCAGTGCAGGCAAAAAATTTGTACCAAGGCTGTGCCACAACGGAAATTACGTGGCAAAAATTCCTTAAATCTTTTGTTTCCCTGCTGTTTTCCGGCAGTTAGACCGCTAGTGCAAGGGATTTCCAGTGCCTGGCCCGTTGACAGGCGCTTCGGCCCTCTGCTATCCACCAACCCATTCATCTATTAAGCTTCACGGGGGAGGCGACATGGAAGGACAGGACAGGAACCTGGCTGAGATATGCCTGAAGGTCGACGGTTGCGAAGACTTCGTCTTCAAGGGACGGATTTTCTCCGAATGCTCCTGGTACGACGAGGAGTTCGGCATCCAGACCCGCCAGAAGCTCTATGTCACGGACACCAGCGACCAGGTCTACTACATTGTCCGCTCCGGCGCCGAGAAGTCCCGCAAGGCCTACCGCCTCTCCTTCGACAACGGCCTCTACACCATCTGGAACGGTTCATTCCAGATCAGCCTGACCGCTGAGATGCTCAAGGTTGCCCTGCGTAGCCTCTGCGGGCTCAAGGAAGAGATCGAGCCTGCCGTCGACGAGATGCTCGGCGCAGTCAACGCCTAGCCGCCCGCAGCACCCGAATTACGCCTGCGTATTTTCACGGCGCTTCCGGCCTCTTGCCGGATGCGCCTTTGTCATTTTCCGACGTTCGGACTGTCTGAACCGTCCTGAGAGGCTTCGCCGCCTGAAGCGCCGGAACTTTCCCCGCAGCGCTGGCCGTCCTGCGCATTCCTGCCATCCTAGCTATCTTGGCCATCAAGGCCGGCAAAGGACCGGTAGCAGCGCGCCACCGGCGAATCAGGATCCATCTCTGCAAGCCACCGGCCTGTGGGACGCTCTGCGGGCCTGGGCGCAGGCGGGGCCGGCTCTTCATCCGCCTCCGGGGGCCTGTCGAGGCCCTTTCTGCCCTGGAGGGCCATGATCTGGCACTCCTCGAGCCAGGGCTTTTCAAAGAAGGCGTTGGCCCTTGCCACTATCTCCTCGCGCAGGAAGCCGAGTTCGGTCATGGCCATGCCGTCCTCGGCGCCCACGAGCAGGCGCTTATCCCTGTGGCCGAGGGGCACGGCCAGAAGGGCGATGTCGCCGCCCATGACGAGCTTCCAGTTGCGCCACAGTTCGCAGAACTCCCGGCGCATGGCATCGCCGCCGGCCAGCGCGTCCAGCAGACGCGCCAAGCCGCTGTCCGCGCGTTCGACGGACAGGCTGCGCTTCTTCAAGCGCTCCTTGAGCGCCGCATTTGCCTCTTCCTGCGTCTGCGCCATGCCTCTGCCTCCGACAGGAAGCCTATCCTCAAGGCGACCGCCCCGTCCACTCCTTTGACCGGCCCCGCCCCGACCGGCAGCTCGGACAAAGCATTTGGAATGCCAAGGGTAGAGCCCTTAACTGGCCGTTTTTCCGTCATGTATTGACTTTATAAAAATATCCGAATATATTGTATCAAGCTATGTTGATGAATAGCTTCCCTAGGAGGCCCCCGTGACCGTCACCCTTTTCAAAGCCCTCGCCGATGCAACGCGAATCCGCCTGCTCCGGCTCCTGATCAAGCACGAACTCTCCGTCAACGAACTGGTGAAGGTGCTCAAGATGGGCCAGTCCCGCATCTCCCGGCACCTGCGCGTGCTCTCTGATGCAGGGCTTCTGACCAGCCGCCGCGACGGCCTGTGGGTCTTCTACCACGCCAACGCCGACGGGGAGCAGAAGGACTTTCTCAGGGCCGTCGCCCCCTATCTCGAGGACATCCCCCAAGGGCCGGAAGACACGGTGCACTGCAACCGCCTGCTGGAGGAGAAGAACGCCAAGACCCGGCAGTTCTTCAACAGCGTGGCCGAAGACTGGGACAACCTCAGCAAAGAGGTGCTCGAGGGCTTTGACCTGCCGCAGACCGTGTGCGACGTCATGCCGGAACGCTGCCGGCTCGCCGTGGATCTCGGCTGCGGCACGGGAACGGTGCTGGTGCGCATGCTGTCCCGTGCTGAGGGCGTCGTCGGCGTCGACGGCTCACAGGCCATGCTCGACATCTGCCGCAAGCGCTTCTCTGACATTCCCGGCGCAGAGCAGAAGATTTCCCTACGCCTCGGCGGTCTCGACCATCTGCCCCTGCGCGACCAGGAGGCGGACTTCGCCTCCATCAACCTGGTGCTCCACCATCTGGAGGAGCTCAGCCCAGCGCTTGCCGAGGCAAGACGCATCCTGAACGGCCAGGGCAGGCTCTTCATCTCGGACTTTCTGCGCCACGACGACGAGACCATGCGAACCCGCTTCGGCGACCGCTGGCTCGGCTTCGAGGAAAGCAAGCTGGCCATCTTCCTGCGCGAAGCGGGCTTCAACCGCACGCACATCCGCAAGCAGAAGGTCGGCCGGGGCCTCACGCTGCTTCTGGTCACCTCCTATGTGGATCCGGGCTCTTCCCGCCTCACACTCTCTCCGCCAACAACTTCTTCCCTCTAACACGCACTCGCAAGGAATCGCACAATGGTTAAAGATCTTGATCTGTCGCTGGACTATCTGGTGAAGGACATTGAACAGGCCGATTTCGGACGCAAGGAAATGCAGCTCTCCGAACGCGAAATGCCGGGCCTCATGGAATGCATCAAGAAGTACGGTCCGGAAAAGCCCCTCAAGGGCGTGCGCATCACGGGCTCCCTGCACATGACCATCCAGACGGCCATGCTCATCAAGACCCTCTACGAACTTGGCGCCGACATACGCTGGGCCTCATGCAACATCTTCTCCACGCAGGACCATGCGGCCGCGGCCATTGCCGCCGACGGTCTCGCCAAGGTCTTCGCCTGGAAGGGCGAGTCGCTGGAAGACTACTGGTGGTGCACTGAGATGGCGCAGACCTGGCCCGACGGCAAGGGCCCCGACCTCATCGTCGACGACGGCGGCGACGCGACCCTGCTCATCCACAAGGGCTACGCCTGCGAGGAGGATCCCTCCCTCTTCGACCAGCCGGCCTCCTGCGAGGAGGAAGCCGTAATCATGGCTCGCCTCAAGGCCCGCTACGAGAAGGATCCCCGCCACTGGCACGAGATCGCCGCCCATGTGAAGGGCGTTTCCGAAGAGACCACCACCGGCGTGCACCGCCTCTACCAGCTCGCCGCCCAGGGCAAGCTCCTCTTCCCGGCCATCAACGTCAACGACTCGGTCACCAAGTCCAAGTTCGACAACCTCTACGGCTGCCGCGAGTCCCTGGCCGACGGCATCAAGCGCGCCACCGACATCATGATCGCCGGCAAGGTCGTCATGGTCTGCGGCTACGGCGACGTGGGCAAGGGCTGCGCCCAGTCCATGCGCGGCTTCGGCGCCCGCGTGCTGGTCTCCGAAATCGATCCCATCTGCGCCCTGCAGGCCGCCATGGAGGGCTTCGAAGTCTGCACCATGGAAGACGCCCTGCCCATCGCCGACATCTACGTCACCTGCACCGGCAACGTGCACGTCATCACCGGCAAGCACATGGAGCAGATGAAGGACGAAGCCATCGTCTGCAACATCGGCCACTTCGACAGCGAAATCGAGATGTCCTACCTCACCTCCACCGCAGGCTGCGTGAGGACCAACATCAAGCCCCAGGTGGACAAGTGGAAGCTGCTCTCCGGCCGCTCCATCATCGTGCTCGCCGAAGGTCGCCTCGTGAATCTGGGCTGCGCCACGGGCCACGCCAGCTTCGTCATGTCCAACAGCTTCACCAATCAGACTTTGGCCCAGCTGCGCCTCTGGCAGGACAAGACCCTCGAGAAGAAGGTCTACACCCTGCCCAAGGATCTGGACGAGGAAGTGGCCCGCCTGCACCTTGGCCGCATCGGCGCCAAGCTCACCAGGCTCACCCAGGAGCAGGCCGACTACCTCGGCATCACGGTTGAAGGCCCCTACAAGCCCGACAACTACCGCTACTAGCCCGCCGGCAGCAGGCACAAGCGCATCTTGCAGGGCGCGCGCCGGAAAGCTTCCGGCGCGCGCCCTTGCGTTCGGCATGCGCCCTGGAACCTGGGATTTGTTGCGATACATGCTTCGACCCGTCAAGAACCCTCCTGAGTTCGTTCTCTTCCATTGCTGGCGACCCGTCCAGCTTTAGGGTATGCTTCCCTTTCCCCATCCGCCCGCAAAGGCCCCATTTCCCAAGGAATACGCTTGAAACACGTCATCATCTACACAGACGGCTCCTGCCTCGGCAATCCCGGCGCCGGCGGGTGGTCCGCCATCCTTACATTGAAGGGCTCCAAGGCCCGCAAGGAGATCTGCGGCGGCTTCTCCCACACCACCAACAACCGCATGGAGATCCTGGCGGCCGTCAACGCTCTGGACCTCCTGACGGAGCCCTGCGAGGTCACCCTCCATTCCGATTCGCAGTACCTGTGCAACGCCGTCCAGAAGGGCTGGCTTGCCAGCTGGATCCGGCATGCCTGGATCAAGAGCGACAAGAAGCCCGTCAAGAACGTGGATCTCTGGATGCGGCTCGTGCCTCTGCTCAAGACCCACAAGGTCACCTTCAAGTGGCTGCGCGGCCACGCTGGCCATGCGGAGAACGAGCGCTGCGACGAGCTGGCCAGGGACTGCGCGGCCAGAAAGGAACTGCCGGAAGATGCCGGCTACGAAGAGGAATAGGCCAGGCGGGGGCAGGGCGGGGGAGAGCCGTCCCGGAAGCCCCCAGCGCAACGACAAAAACAGGACATCCCTACCGCCGCCTGCGTGCGGCAAAGGCCACGCCATGCACGACGAGATACCCTCCACGCCCCGCGCCGAGCAGACCGTCACCGTCCGCTTCATCCCCCAAGGCAGCGTCAGTACCGTCAAGCGGCCGAAGAACGTCCGCCAGCTCCTCCAGACCCTTGGCATCATGGAGGAGACGGCCCTCGTCATCCGGGACGGGCGGCTGCTGACCGAAGACCTGCCCATCCATCCCGGCCAGACCATCGACATCCAGCGCGTCGTTTCGGCAGGCTGAGGCCCAAACCGCCTTCAGGAAAACCCCATGTCCTTCCACTTTTCCGATGCCTTCGCCGAGAGCCTCCTCCTCGAGGACTGCCCCTACGGCGACCTCACCACCGACGCCCTCGGCATAGGCGGGCTATCCGGCCGCATGAGCTTCTATCCCCGAGCTCCCCGCTGCACCGTTTCGGGGATCGCCTTGGCTGCCAAAATCCTGCGCAAGGCAGGCCTTGCCTGCGAGGAGCTGCTGGAAGACGGCGCCCTGGCCGAAGGCTGTCCCTGCCTGCTCCAGGCCTCGGGCAGGGCCTCCGGGCTCCACAGCGCCTGGAAGATAGCCCAGAACGTGCTCGAATACATGACCGGCATCGCCACCCGCACGGAGGAGCTTGTCGCCAATGCCCGCAAGGCACGGCCGAACATTGCCGTTGCCGTGACGCGCAAGAACTTTCCGGGCGCCAAGCGCATGTGCCTGGCCGCAGCCACGGACGGCGGCGCCTCGGTGCACAGGGCAGGGCTCTCCGAAAGCGTCCTCGTCTTCGACAGGCACACGCTCTTTCTGGACGGCGAAGACAAGATCACGGCCCTCAGGGAGCGTCTGCCTCTGATGCGGGCCAAGGCCCCCGAAAAGCGCCTCGTTGCCGAAGCGTCCACGCTGGAGGAGGCCTCCCGCCTTGCCGACATTGGCCTCGACGCCATCCAGCTCGACAAGTTCTCCCTCAGCGACCTTGCCGAAGCCTGCAGGCTCATCCGCCAGACCTCTCCCGGCACCCTCGTGCTCGCGGCCGGCGGCATCAACGCCTCCAACGCCTACGAGACGGCTCTGCAGGGGCCGGACGTGCTCGTCACCAGCTGGGTCTACTTCGGCAAGCCCCAGGACATCCGCGTCGCCTTCGAACGCGACGCCTAAAGGAGCAGAACGCACGCCATGCTCGATCTCTTCAGCGGCGCCGGCTTCGCCGAGTCGGTGCGCCACTTCGCCATCGTCTTCATCCCCGCCTTCCTCGGCATCATCCTCCACGAAGTGGGCCACGGCTGGGCAGCCCTCAAAATGGGCGACCCCACGGCCAAGCTCGCGGGGCGCATCACCCTCAACCCCCTGCCGCACATCGACCCCATGGGCCTTTTGTGCTTCTTGCTCACAAGCCTCTCCGGCGCCTTCGTCTTCGGCTGGGCCAAGCCCGTGCCCGTGAACATGCGCTGCTTCAGGGATCCCAGGAAGGGGATGCTGCTCTGCTCCCTGGCCGGCCCCGGCACCAACGTCGTCCTGGCCTTCCTCTTTGCGGGGCTCCTCAAGCTCTTCCTCGTCCTCAATCCGGGCGTTCTCTACAGCGCCTCGCCTACGGAGGTCTTTCTGGCCTCCACGCTCTCCGCAGGCGTGAGCATCAACCTCTGCCTCGCCATTCTCAACATGCTCCCCGTCCCGCCTCTGGACGGCAGCAAGGTGCTGGCTTATTTTCTGCCTGCCCGCGCGGCCTTCTCCTATCTCGCCTGGCAGCGCTGGGGCTTTCTCGTCCTGCTGGTCCTGATCGTCGCGGGCCTGCTGGACAAGATTCTCGTTCCGCTTCTGCAGGGAAGCTACAAGCTCGTGCTGAGCCTCTTCGGCATCTAACTACCATTGAAGGATTTTTCCCATGAACAATGAAATCCGCACCTGTTCGGGCATGCGTCCCACCGGTCCCCTCCACCTTGGCCACTACTTCGGCGTTCTCAAGAACTGGGTGGATCTCCAGAACACCCAGCGCGCCTTCTTCTTCGTGGCCGACTGGCACGCCCTGACCACGGACTTCAACCGCACCGAGCAGCTCCGGCAGAACACGCTGGAGATGGTCAAGGACTGGGTGGGCGCAGGCCTTGATCCCGACAAGTGCACCATCTTCCGCCAGTCCGACCTCAAGGAGCACGCCGAGCTCTCCCTGCTGCTCAGCATGATCACCCCCGTTTCCTGGGTGGAGCGCAACCCCACCTACAAGGAACAGCAGCAGCAGATCACCACCAAGGACCTCAGCAACACGGGCTTTCTCTGCTATCCCATCCTCATGGCCGCCGACATCCTCATGTACCGCCCCCAGGGCGTCCCGGTGGGCGAGGACCAGCTGCCGCACATGGAGCTCACCCGCGAGATCTGCCGGCGCTTCAACTTCCTCTACGGCGAATACTTCCCCGAGCCCAAGGCCCTGCTGACGCCGGCCGCCAAGTGCCCCGGCCTCGACGGCCGCAAGATGTCCAAGAGCTACGACAACGGCATCTTCCTCAGCGACGAGTTCGGGAGCATCGAGGCCAAGGTGAAGACCATGTTCACCTATCCACCGCGCGTGAAGAAGTCCGACCCCGGCTGTCCCGAGAAGTGCAACCTCTTTCCCTACCACGAGCTTCTGGCAAGCCCCGAAGAGCAGGAGGAGATCAAGGAAGGCTGCACCAAGGCCCAGCTCGGCTGCGTGCAGTGCAAGAAGATCTTCCTCAAGAACCTGCACAGCCTCCTCGATCCGCTCCAGGAGCGCAGGAAGGCGGTCAGCGACGAGGTCGCCAGGGACATCCTCCTGGCCGGCAACGAAAAGGCCAGAGCCTTTGCCCGCAGCACCATGGAAGACGTGCGCAGGCTCGTCAAGATATTCTAGCGCAAAGCCCCCGGCCCCAAGGGCGATCCCAGGAACGCGCCTGGGGCCGGGACGCCGTGCCTGCCCATGAAGCTTGTCGGCATTGACTACGGCCTCGTCCGCACCGGCCTTGCGGCCACGGATCCTGACGGGATGCTCGCCTATCCCCTGAAGACCCTCGACCTGAACGCCTTCCCCAGCCGCAAGGCCCTGCTGGAGGAACTCGCCGGGATCATCCGTCAGGAGAAGCCGGACGCCGTCGTCGTGGGCCTGCCCCTGATGCCGGACGGCACGGAGTCCCTCACCACGCGCCAGGTGCGCAACTTCGCCTCTCGCCTCGTGCACCGCACGGACTGCCCCGTGCTCTTCATGGAGGAGCTGCTCAGCTCCGAAGAGGCGGCCTGGGATCTGGCCGAGGCCGGCGTCAGGGACAGGAAAAAGCGCAAGGCTGCCCTGGATCAGCAGGCAGCCGTGCGCATCCTTGAGAGCTATCTCCACCAGCCCGGCTGCGCCCTGCCGGTGGACGTGCGCTGGAAGGGCCCGGACCAGAATAGGCTGGACCAGGAAAAACAGGATCAGGAATGACAGGACCAGGACGGAGCGAACCAGCCGTAGGCGCACAGAACAAGACGGCATCAAGAGGGAATCAAAAGGGGAGGGGAGCCATGCTGAAACTGCTTGCCAAGGTGCTCTGCATCCTCGTCCTCATGGCGGCCTGCGCCACCGGCTGGGCGGCCTGGGAGGCCAAGCGCTTTCTGGAAACGCCGCCTGCGACGCCTGGCCAGGAGGTCTACTTCGACGTGACGCCCGGCGCAAACCTTGCCAGAATTGCCCGGCAGCTTGAAGAGAAGGGCATCGTGGCCGACGAGTTCAAGTTCCGCCTGCTTGCCCGCTGGAAGAAGCAGAGCGCGAGGCTTCAGGCGGGGCGCTTCCTGCTCTCCACCGGCTGGACGCCGGAGAAGGTGCTGGAGAGCCTCGTCAGCGGCAAGCCCGCCTTCACCCGCGTCACCGTCCCCGAGGGGCTCACCTGGTGGCAGACGGCGACGGTCATCGAAGAAAACGGGATGGCCAAGGCCGGCGACTTCGCCGAGGTAATCCGGGATCCGGAGTTCCTGCGCCACTACGGCATCCCCTTCGACACGGCAGAGGGCTTCCTCATGCCCGACACCTACCTGCTGAAGACCCTGCTCGAGGACCAGCCCCTGGACAGGGACCAGGCCAGGGCCGTAGCTGGACGCATGGTGGACAACTTCTGGCGCAAGGCCCAGGAAGTCTGGCCTTCCGGCAAGCCCTCCCGAGAGGAACTGAAAGCCGCCGTTATCCTCGCCTCCATCGTGGAGAAGGAGACGGCCATAGCCTCGGAGCGTCAGCGGGTTGCCGGCGTCTATGCCAACCGCATGGCCAAGGGCATGCTCCTGCAGGCCGACCCCACGGTAATCTACGGCCTCGGGCAAAGCTTCAACGGCAACCTGACCAAGGCCAACCTCCAGGATCCCCGCAATCTCTATAACACCTACAAGCTGCCGGGACTTCCGCCTGGCCCTATCTGCTCCTTCGGCGTCTCGGCCCTCAAGGCGGCAGTCCACCCTGAAAAGCACGACTACCTCTACTTCGTAGCCGTCACGGACGGCGGTTCGCACGCCTTCAGCAAGACCCTGCAGGAGCACAATCAGGCCGTCCGGAGATATCTGCAAAACAGAAAAAAGTAGCTATGGACAGGTCCATGTCTGGTTGCCCGTTTGGCAAAGAAAAAACCTTTTGAATTACAGCAAATTAGGCGAAACCGTCTTTACAAACCAAAAGCTTGGGCGCTATCGTCAGCAACGCCGTCCGGGACGTGGCAAGGCGCGCCCCGGCAAAGGCCTGCCCGCAACCTGAAACCCGCAGGGACCGCGCCGCCGTGTCCGGCCTGCCTATTTGTGGAGTTCCGCCATGAAGTACTTGATCGTCGAAGACTTTTCCGGCCAGCCGGTGCCCTTCGTCTTTCCGCGCAGGGTTGACCATGCCGACATGTTCGAGCAGCTCCCCTACGGCAAGGTCATCTCAGCCGGCTACGTGGTGCTCGGCCCCAGCGGCTTCGAATGCTTCGGCGGCAACGCCGAGCTCGAGGTCAAGTCGAGGCCCCAGGAGGACGCGGCCACCCTCGCCGAGGCGCTCAGAGTGCGTCCCGCGGACGAAAAGTTCCGCTCTGAGCAGTAGCGGCCCCGCAAGCCCGTGAAGTTAAAAAGCGCGCCTCCCAGTCGGGGGCGCGCTTTGCATTCGGACAAGGCCGCATATCGGCCGGTGCAGCCACTACTTGGCGGGGCTTGGTTCCTCGACGATCTCCGCATCCGAGACGTCCTCGGCATCGCCAGCTGCGGGGGCGCCGTCTGCCTTGACATTGCCGCCTTCCGGAGAGGGGGGCAGGGCGGCCTGGGACCTGCCTCTTTCGATGGGCACAATCCGGCCGTCCTCCAGCTTCAGAGGCTCGCTGCCCTTGCTGGCGATGATGATGCCGGTCTTCTCCAGCACCTTGAGGCGGTAGGCATACTCCTGCTGCATCCTGTTGTGCCGGGCAATGAAGATCTGCCTGACAATGTAGCAGACGATGAGGAAAACGGTGAGGCTGCCGAGTATCCAGGGCAGGTAGGGCAGGATGCCTCGACCCACCCTGATAAGCACGTCCATGGCGCTGTCCAGGAAGAAGAGCGCCCCGCCAAAGGCGATGAGTCCCAGCAGGACAACGACAGTCGGCGCATGCTTGACGATGGCGTAGAGCCTCTGCACGCGCTCGGGCACCTCCTCGCCGGCATCGGCTCCGCCAGCCATGCCGTCGGCCGAGGTGGCGTTCAGGGAGCGGGAGAAGTACTGCCCGGAAAGGTGGAGAATGAGCAGGAGGCCAACAGGAGAGAGAATGGCTGCGATGAGCCATCCCACCCAGGGGAAGGTGGCCATGCGGACGCCGTCCGGCCCCATGGGCTCAGCGTGCACCACGCCGTAGAAGAAGGCCACCGCGCCGACGATGAGCTCCAGGAAGGCCACCGCGATGAGGTAGTAGACCACGATCTCCCTGTTCTGCCCATCGTACCAGTTCCGGCGCAGGGCTCTGCGGGCCTGCTCTCTGGCCTTGGAGCGGCCTTGCCCGTCTTTCGCCTGGGCCGCCTGCTTTGCATCAGTCTTGTTCACGTCGATCAACTCCAGCTTTGCCGCAGCCCTCAGAAGCCGTACGGAACTGCCCTGCCTGAGGCAATCCCTGCAGACAGGAACGGGACTGCAGTCCAAAGCTTGTTTGTATACCTTGCAAGGGGGCACTTCCGCAAGCGCAAGCACCGTCAAAATTTTCCCGTTCCGCACCCGTTTTGGTCCCTTCCGGCAAGTTCCTCAATGCACGCAAGCTTGCGCGATGCCAGTACTTGGCCTATTTTTCGCGCACCAAGGAACATAAGGAAACACCGGAACACCTTGATCACCAAGGAGCGCTCCATGCATGCACTTGTCACAGGCGCGGCCGGCTTCATCGGCTTCCATCTCGCCAGGCTTCTGCTTAGCCAGGGCCACCGCGTCACCGGCATAGACAATCTCTGCGACTACTACAGCGTGCGCCTCAAGGAGGACCGCCTGCGCGTCCTCGAAGGCATGGAGGGATTCTCCTTCGTTCGGGGAGATCTGGCCGACAAGGCCTGCATGGAGCACCTCTTCGAGGAAGAGGGCTTCACCCACGTTGTCAACCTGGCGGCCCAGGCCGGCGTCAGGTACAGCCTGATCAATCCCATGGCCTACATCTCCTCCAACATCGTCGGCTTTGCCAACATTCTGGAGGGCTGCCGCAGGCACAAGGTCAGGCATCTGGTCTTCGCCTCCTCGTCCTCGGTCTACGGTCTGGACGCCGCCCAGCCCTACACGCCCCACCAGGCCGCGAACCATCCCGTCAGCCTCTACGCGGCCTCCAAGCGCAGCGACGAGCTCATGGCCCACGCCTACGCCCACCTCTACGGCATCCCCTGCACGGGCCTGCGCTTCTTCACGGTCTACGGCCCCTGGGGCAGGCCGGACATGGCGCTCAACATCTTCGCAGCGGCCATGCGCCGGGGCGAGCCCATCAAGGTCTTCAACCAGGGCCGCATGCGCCGGGACTTCACCTACATCGACGACATTGTGGAGCCCATGGCACGCCTGCTGGACATGCCGCCTCAGGCCAATCCCGGCTGGGACGCCGCGAAGGCGGACCCCGCCACCAGCTCCGCCCCCTGGCGCATCCTCAACCTCGGCCGAGGGCAGACGGTGGAGCTTGGCCGCTTCATCGAGACCCTCGAGAAAGTCATGGGCACCGTTGCCGTCAAGGAATACCTCCCCATGCAGGACGGCGACGTGCTCTCCACCTGGTCCGACACCAGCGATGCGGAAGCCCTCACGGGCTGGACGCCCCAGACCTCCCTCAAGGAGGGCATAGCCCGCTTCTACGAGTGGTTTGCCTCCTACTACGCCTCGCCAAGCCCCATCAGCAACCTTCCAAATTCCTAGCGACTGGACTTTGCCATGAGCCGATTCGATGGCCCCGAGCCAACCCCTGAACGCCCTGAAATCCTCGCGCCTGCGGGCGACGTCTCCTGCTTTCTGGCGGCCCTTGCCGCCGGAGCGGACAACATCTACCTCGGGCTCAAGCAGTTCTCAGCCCGCATGCAGGCGGAAAACTTCGGCCTGACCGAGCTCTCGAAGCTGACGGACCTCGCCCACGAGGCAGGCTGCCGGGTCACGGTGGCCATGAACACGCTTATCAAGCAGCAGGAGCTCGACCCGGCCTTCCGCCTCGTCAACCGTCTGGAGTCCCAGGTGGGCTGCGATGGCCTCATCGTCCAGGATCTGGCCATGATCGACGTGGCGCGCCAAGCCGGCTACACTGGCTCCATCACGCTCTCCACGCTGGCCAACCTCACCCATCCCGAAGCCCTTCAGCAGGCCAAGGCTCTGGGTGCAGACCGCGTCGTGCTCCCGAGGGAGCTTTCCATCGACGAGATACGCCAGATGGCCGAAGCCTGCCCCGACGGCGTGGTGCTCGAGTGCTTCATCCACGGCGCGCTGTGCTACTGCGTGTCAGGACGCTGCTACTGGTCCAGCTACATGGGCGGCAAGAGCGGCCTGCGCGGGCGCTGCGTTCAGCCCTGCCGGCGCATCTACTCTCAGGGAGGCAGCTCTCTTCAGGGCCTCTACCACAAGGTCCAGCGCGGCGAGTCGCAGCGCCAGGACAGGGGAGACAGGGGAAGAGGCAGGCCCGACAAGTTCAGCCGCTTCGACCGCTCGGCCGATCGCCGGGACGAGCGCCCCGGCCGCCAGGAAGGCAAGTTCCGCGGCCAGGCGCCCAAGTTCCAGAGCGGACGCTACTTCTCCTGCCAGGATCTCTCCCTCGACGTGCTCATCAAGACCGTCACCGGCATTCCCCACCTCGTCTCCTGGAAGATCGAGGGCCGCAAGAAGGGACCGCACTATGTCTACCACGCCGTCACGGCCTACAGGCTGCTTCGGGACAATCCCGGCGACCCCAAGGCGAGGAAGATGGCCGAGGACATCCTGGACCTCGCCCTCGGGCGTCCGCGCACCAGGGCCCGCTTCCTGCCCCAGCGCCCCGCCGTGCCCGTGGATCCGGCAGGCCAGACCAGCTCCGGCCTGCTCGTCGGCAAGACGGGCATCAACCAGCAGGGCCAGCCCTACACCAAGCCCTTCATCCCCCTCCTGCCGAAGGACTACCTCAGGATAGGCATCGAGGACGAGAACTGGCACACGACCCTGCCCGTGCCCAAGTTCACGCCCAAGGGCGGCACGCTCCTCCTGCGCATTCCCAAGCACAAGACGCCCAAGGCAGGCGTTGCCGTCTACCTCATCGACCGCCGCGAGAAAGAGCTCACGCAGATTCTCGCCGACTGGCAGGCCAGGCTCGACCTCATGGAGGCCAGGCCAACCCAGATGGTGCACGCCAGGCCCCGCGCCGTCCAGCCCTGCCAGCGCGCAAAGCTTCCAGACATGATAGTGCAGGCGAGCCTGCCCGAGGGCAAGGAAACGAGGGGCGCCCGGAAGTTCCTCTCCTGCCTCTGGCTCTCCGCCAAGTCGGCGGCCATCTCCCACACGGTGATGAACCGCTTCGGCTGGTGGCTCCCGCCGGTGATCTGGCCTGACGAAGAGGAGACCTTCCAGAAGCTCGTGGGCCAGCTCTGGCGCGCCGGCGCCCGCAGATTCACCTGCAACGCGCCCTGGCAAATAGGCTTCTTCACCGCAGAGATGCGCAAGGATCCGGACATCTCCCTGACGGCCGGCCCCTTCTGCAACATCGCCAACGCGGCTGCCGCCGGCGTGCTCAAGCAGATGGGCTTCACCTCCGCCATTGCCTCGCCGGAGCTGCCGGGCGCGGACTTCCTAGCCCTGCCCAAGGCAAGCCCGCTTCCCCTGGGCGTGGTGCTTTCCGGCTCCTGGCCCGTGGGCATGAGCCGCTTCGGCACGCTCGGCGTGCGCCTCAACGAGCCCTTCATGACGCCCCGCGGCGAGGCCTTCTGGGCTAGGCAGTACGGCGAAAACACCTGGATCTACCCCGCCTGGCAGCTCAACATCCTCGAGCACAGGCAGGAGCTGGAAAAGGCCGGCTACAGCTTCTTCGTCTCCCTCAAGGAGAACGTGCCCAAGTCCCTGCCCCAGCTGAACAGGCCAGGCCTCTTCAACTGGGAAAACCCGCTGCTCTAGGAGCTGGGCCGTGGAGCAGGCCCAGGCCTTTCCCACAGGGCTCGTCCAGCCCGAGGGGTCCATGCGCTTTGCCCTGGACTCCCTCCTGCTCGCCTGCTTCGCCCACCGCGAATTCGAGGACCAGGCTCCCCACGCCCTGAAAAACCCGGTGCGCGAACGCAAGCTTCCCCCCTCCCTGCAGGCTCAAAGCCCCTCCTGCCATCTGGCAGGCGAGCTTGGGGCAGGCGCAGGATCCTCGCTCATTGGCCTGCTCCTTCTCAATCCCAGACTCGCTGGCCTCGGCTTCGAGCTCGTCCCCGAACTCGTCGAGGCGGCCAGGGAAAACGCCACACGGACAGGGCTCGCCTCCCGCCTTTCCTTCCTTCAGGCCGACTGCGCCGAACTGGCGAAAGAGCAGGGCCAGCCCTACCTCGATCTGGTGCTGGCCAATCCTCCCTTCTGGGACGAAGGCATGGGCAAGGCGAGCACATCGCCCCTCGCCGAAAGGGCCAGGCGGGGCAGGGGATCGCTCGAGCTCTTCTGCCAGGCGGCCAGGCGCCTTCTCGTTGCACGCGGCCACAGCTACTTCATCTATCCTGCAGCCCAGACAGCCAGGCTTGTGCACGCCCTCGCCAAGGCGGGGCTTGGCCTGCGCCGCCTCCTCTTCGTGCGCGCATGGTCCGGCAAGCCTGCCCTGCGCGTGCTGGCCGAAGCCCGCAAGGACTGCGCCAGCGACACCCTCGTCCTGCCGGACCTCGTCCTCTACGAGTCCTCTAGCCAAGACGGACAGGAGGGGCAAGGCGATGCAACCCCGGCCTACACCCCAGACGCCACGCACTTCTGCCCCTGGCTTGAGGCCAGGACGCCCCGGAGGCACTGATGCCGTCCTCTCCAAGCTCTCCGAACGCTCCGAACTTCCCGGCCGGCCCAAGCTTCATCGCGGACCTGCACATCCATTCCCGCTTCTCCATGGCCACCAGCAGACAGCTGAACATACCCCACCTTTCGGGCTGGGCCATGGCCAAGGGCATCAACGTGCTCGGCACGGGCGACTTCACCCACCCAAAGTGGCGCGAGGAGCTGAGGCGGGATCTCGTCTTCGACGAGGCCTCCGGCTTCTACCGGCCCGTTCCGGCGCCGGAAAAGGTGCTGCCAGGGGTCCTGGAACCGGCTAAGCCGCCCCTCTTCTGCCTGCAGACGGAGATTAGCTCCATCTACAAGAAGCTCGGCAAGGTGCGCAAGAACCACAACGTCGTTCTCGTCCCGACCCTGGAGGACGCAGACAGGCTTTCGGCAAAACTTGCCCAGATAGGCAACATCAACGCCGACGGCAGGCCCATACTCGGCCTCGACGCCAAGGATCTGCTCGACCTCGTCCTGAACGTCTCGGACAGGGCCGTGCTCATTCCGGCCCACGTCTGGACCCCCTGGTTCTCCCTCTTCGGATCCAAGTCCGGCTTCGACGACATCCGCGACTGCTTTGGCGACCTGACGGAGCACATCTTTGCCCTCGAAACCGGCCTTTCGTCGGATCCGGCCATGAACCGCCTCGTGAGCGCGCTCGACGGCTACGCCCTTGTTTCCAACTCCGACGCCCACTCTGGCCCCAACCTCGGCAGGGAATCCAACGTCTTCACAGGCAGCCCCAGCTACGACGGCATGATCCGCGCCCTCAGGCTGGCCGCCAGGCGCACGCCCGACATGTCCCCCGGCGCCGTGCGCTTCGAGGGCACCCTCGAAATCTATCCCGAAGAGGGCAAGTACCATCTGGACGGCCACAGGAACTGCCATGTGGTCATGACGCCCGAAGAGGCGGAGCGCCATCACGACATCTGCCCCGTGTGCGGCAGGAAGCTCACCATCGGCGTCATGCACAGGGTCTGGGAGCTGGCGGACAGGAAGGCGGAGCCTGAACTCGCCAACGAGCCGGCCGTGCATCCCGTCATCCCCCTGCCTTCTGTGCTTGCAGAAATCTACGGCAAGGGACAGGCCACCCAGAAGGTGCAGACGGCCTTCGCCGAGGCGCTGGCGACGCTGGGACCGGAGTTCGGCATCCTGGCAAGCCTCCCTCTGGAGCGCATCGCCAGCTACTCGGACCGCCTTGCAGAGGCCGTCGCCCGCATCAGAGAAGGGCGTCTGGTGCGCCAGGGAGGCTACGACGGCGAGTTCGGCACGGTTGCCGTCTTCACCGACGAAGAGCGCCGCGAGATGGCAGGCGGCAGGATCCCAAGAGCCCGCCTCGGCGCATCCTCCAGGACAAAGGCCGCCCCTAAGGAGCAGGCCACGGCCGCAGGAAGCCTCCTTGCGATGGGCCGGGCGCCGTCGAAGCCCGGGAGAAAGGAAGAGCGCGGCAGGCAGGGGGAGGGCGCCTGCAGTCTGAACGAAGAGCAGGCTGTCGCCATGCGCCACCGGGGCACTCCCCTGCTGGTGCTGGCAGGTCCCGGCTCCGGCAAGACGCGCATTCTGACCGAGCGTCTGGCAAGCCTGCTTGCAGAGGGCGTCGAACCCGGCGACATCCTTGCGCTCACCTTCAGCCACAGGGCCGCCGAAGAGGTCAACGGGCGCCTGCAGTCAATGCTTCCGGGACGCATCCTTCCCGAATGCACCACCTTCCACGCCCTTGCCTGGCGCCTGATCCAGGAACGCCATCCAGACGCCGTGCTCCTCGCCGAACCCTGCGCAGCGTCCCTTGCCAGACAGGCCCTGACCTCGCTGGAGCCGGAACTGCCATCCCCGCAGCTCAAGCGCCTGGCCGAGCGCCTGGCGTACCTGCGCGAAACCTGCGCCCTTGCATCGGATCCGCTGCTCCATGCGGCCTTCCAGGAATACCGGGCGCTTCTTCAGAAAATCCACCCCTTCTGCTTCGACTTCACGGGACTGTTGGAGTGGCTGCGCCTGGCCCTTAGGGAGGGCTCCCTCGTCCTGCGTCCCTGCGAGCTTCTGGTGGACGAGGTGCAGGACATCTCCCCACTCCAGGCAGAGGCACTCTACCGCATGCTCCCCGAAGACGGCAGGGGCTTCTTCGGCATCGGCGATCCCGATCAGGCCATCTACGGCTTCCGCGGCTCCACGCCCGACATCAGGCGGGAGCTCGAGGCGCACTGGCCCAAGCTCGAGACCATGGCCCTCTCGCAAAGCTACCGGGCAAGCCAGCAGATTCTCGAGGCAGCCGGACTTGCCATGCACTCGCATCCGGCTTCGGGTCTGCTGAAGGCCGCCCGGCCCCTGCAGGCCGAGCTCAGGTACTTCGAAGCGCCCTCGGACGCAGCTGAGGCCGTCTGGATAGCCGACCGCATCCAGGCCATGCTCGGCGCCACCTCGCACACGCTGCTGGACCAGAAGAAGGAGGCATCGGCCCCCCTCGTCCAGGATCTCGCACCCTCGGACATCGCCGTGCTCGTCCGCCTCAAGCTGCAGATGCCGGTCATCGCCCGCGCTCTCCAGGAGCGCGGCATCCCGGTCCAAAGCCCTTCGGCAGAGGCCTTCTGGCAGGACGAGACGACAGCCGCCCTGCTTGCCCTTGCAGAGCAGAGGATAACCCAAGGACTTGATGCAGGCCCCGATGGCGAAGCGGTCGTCAAGCCGGCCGGCCTTCCCCGGGAATGGACGCCTATCCTTGCCGGCGAAGGCGAGCCGCCGGCGCCCGCGCAGCTCGCGGAAAAGCTTGCCAAGACCTCCCGGCGCACGGCCCTCTACCTTGCCTCCGATCCCTGGAAGCGCCTCGCCAGGGCCTGGAGCAGGGCGGGATCATGGCGCGCTCTGCTCGACGAAGTGCGCTGGCTCGACGAAGCGGAGCTTTTGGTCTCCAAGGCGGAGGCCGTACGCCTGCTCACCCTGCACGCAGCCAAGGGGCTTGAGTTCCGCGCCGTCTTCATGCCGGGCCTGGAGCAGGGCATTCTGCCGCTTGACGCCGGCACGCTCTTCGGACCAGGCACCGGCCTTGGCACAGCGGACATGGCTGAAGAGCGCAGGTTGCTCTACGTCGGCCTGACGCGCGCCTCAGAGGTGCTCTGCCTCTCAAGCGCCAAGACGCGAAGCGTCTACGGGAGAACGGCTTCGCTCGATCCTTCGGGCTTCCTCGATGACGTACTCTCCGCCTTCAAGCGGACGCGCCTTGCCGCGCACACCCGCCAGACGGTCAGGCAGCGCGGACTCTTCTCGTAGCTTCCCGCGAAGGAGGCCCTAGGCCTTGTCGTCGTCCCAGCCGCCTTCCTCGTCCAGAAGACGGTAGGAGCGCACGGTCATGTACTTGATGCCGTCCTGCTCTTCGACGGTGCCAGAAGCCTCGACCTGGGCGCTCACCTCGTCGACGAGGTCGACGCCGGCGCCTCTGGTCAGCACTCTGTACTCGACTTCGTCCTGCACGATGGCAACCCGCGCCTGGCGCTCGTCCTTCTTTCTGGGAAGCGCCTCGACATAGCCTCTGACGGTGATGGATGACGTGCTCATCTGCTTACCTGGAAATGTTGAAGGGAAAAGAGGGACGAACCAGCCCGTCCCAAGCACGGTCCAGACAGGGGACCGCAATGCTGTGTAGCTGTTTTCACATATCTGTGCAACAGGCTTGCCTGCACTTAGCACGCCCCGCGACGGAAAAGGGACCCCGCCAAGGCTCAAGTTCCCGACAAAGCGGTCGATATGTCTTAGTAGAAATTCCCTCTTTTCCGAGGTTTGCCCCATGTCGACCGGAACTGTATGCAGAGCGCTGGCCATAGCCTTCTTCGCTCTGATCTTGAGCGGATGCGCCACCTACCATTCGGATTCGAACGAGCCCACGGCCCAGGCCAACGGCGCCCTGCGTAGCGCCATGAACCAGATGGGCAAGTGCTACGCAACGGGCGGCTGCAGTCCCAGCAAGGGCTTCGACTGCTCAGGCCTCGTGTACTGGGCCTACCGCGCCAACGGAGTCAAGGTGCCCCGCGTGACCACCGACCAGGCGCGTGCGGGACGCGAAGTCTCGACGCCCCTTGTCGGCGACATAATGGTCTTCCGCACCGGCCAGTCCGGCACCGGCCTGCACACGGGCCTCTATGCCGGCGGAAGCAAGTTCGTGCACAGCCCCAAGCCGGGCGCCAGGATACGGCTTGACAGCGTCAAGAACAAATACTGGAAACAGCGGCTCGTGAGCGTGCGCCGGGTCTCCGGATAGCACCGGCTGCACCAGGAATCAGAAAGGGCCCTCCGCCACGGCGGAAGGCCCTTTTTGCTTGCTTCGCATATGCCCTGCAGGGCTACTTGACCCTGTTCAGCTCGATTTCGATGGCCCTGCGGAAGAGGTCCTTGGAGACGGCCCCGCGGATGACGAGGTTGTTGACCAGGAAGTAGGGCGTGCCCTCAATCTTCATGTCCTCGGCTTCCTTGAGATCCTCGGCAAGAATGGAGGCCACCTTCTTGCGCCGGCGCTCGGAGTCCATTTTGCGCATGTCCACACCCAAGTTCTGGCACACGGAGCGCAGGTACTTCTCGCCATCGGCCAAAAGCTCGTCGCGGTGGGCAAAGAGCTCGCGGTAGAACTTCCAGGCGAGCTCCTCGCTCTGCATGGAGATGGCGACGAAGTACTGGGAGGCAAGGCCGCTCAGACCCTTGGGCTCCAGAGGCATGTTCTTGAACACGAAGGAAACCTTGCCTTCATACTCCTGCAGGAGCTCCGCAAGCACCTTTTCCGCGCGCTGACAGTAGCCGCAGGTGAAGTCAGAGAAGGCGACAATGCGGACCTTGGCATCGGGAGCGCCCACATAGGGGCGTCCTTCCGTCTTCACGGTCTTCACGGTCTTGGCGTCCTCGGCCCACTGCTTCTCCAGATTCGCCTGACGACGAAGGTTGGATCCGGCCTGGGCAACGTCGAGCACGGCCTCGCTGTGCTCGCGCAGGAAGTCGAGCAGCACTTCGGGACGCTCGCGGAGCAACTGCTCCAGAGCGGGCTTGAGCTCATCGGCGGTCAAGGCCAGGGCCGGCGCTGGGGCGCAGGCGGGGTACAGGAGCAGTCCTGCGAGGGCGCAGGACAAAAGCGTCTTTTTGCACATGGGAATATATATCCTTAAAAAAAGTAGGGAAAAACGGTTGCGCCCCTTATTTGCGGGCTTCAAGGCGCATCTGCGTGTCCGCATCTTCTATTTTAAACAAAAGGTCATCGAAATCAACAGGCTTCATCAGGTAGCCAAATGCCCCCTCGTCCATGGCCTGCACGGCTATCTGCATGTCGGCGTGGCCGGAGAGGAGGATGATCTGCGTGCCAGGCCAGCGCTTCAGGATGTGCTGCAGGGCCGTCAAGCCGTCCATGACCGGCATCTTGACGTCCATGACGACAATGGGACAGGACTGCTTCGCCATTTCGTCCAGGGCTTCCTGGCCATTGCCTGCCGTTTTGCAGGCATAGCCACGCCTGATAAGGCGCTTGGACAGAATGGACGTGACTTCAGATTCATCGTCCACCAGAAGCAAGGCTGGCTTGCCGGAATCGCTCACCATAAATATACCCCCATGTTCCTCTTGCGCCCTCAGCAATGTTTCACGTGAAACAATGCCGACAGCGAGGCTGAAAAGTTTTGACTGCAGCGACGTTATCCATTAAACGTTGATACGCAAAGCGCTAGACAATTTATCAACATGTTTTAAAGAACCGCTCTGCTGATTGTTTCACGTGAAACAATCGGTGCGTTGAGGAGCTTCCGGCACATGGCACGTATCATCTGCGTAGCTAACCAAAAAGGTGGCGTGGGCAAAACCACGACTGCCATCAACCTCTCGGCTGCCTTGGCCGTCATGGAGCGCAAAACGCTCCTGATAGACTGCGACCCGCAGGCCAACACCACAAGCGGACTCGGCATCAATGCGACGGATCTCAAAGCTGACCTCTACAGCATCTTCTACACGCCCGAAAGGGAGACTGTCCACAGGGCCATACTCGAAACCCGCGCCCCCTTTCTCCACCTCATCCCGTCTACCATCAGCCTAGTCGGCGTCGAAGTGGAGCTGGCTGCGGAAATAGCCAGAGAGCAGTACCTCAAGAACATTCTGTCCCATGTCAGGGACGAGTACGAATTCATCTTGCTGGACTGTCCCCCGTCGCTGGGACTCATCACCCTCAACGCCCTCTGCGCCGGCACAGAGATCCTCATCCCCCTGCAGTGCGAGTTCTTTGCCCTGGAAGGCATAGCCAAGCTGATAGGCACCTATCAGAAGGTCAAGAAGCTACTCAATCCGGAACTCAGCATCCTGGGCGTCCTGCTGACCATGTTCGACGGCCGCAACCGCATCGCCAACGACGTCAAGGAAGAGGTGCGGCGCACCATGCCCGATCATCTCATGAAGACGATCATTCCGAGAAACGTCAGGCTCTCGGAGGCGCCGAGCTACGGCAAGTCCATCATCCGCTACGACATCAAATCAAAGGGAGCGCAGGCCTACCTGAACCTGGCGCAGGAGGTGATTGAACGCACGCCCCGGGACTAGGGGCATTGGACTAGGCCTTGCGCAGCTCGGGCGCGGGCGTGAACTCGGCAACCATCTTGTCCTTGAAGTGCTTCTGCCGGATGGTGGCGCCGCACTCCTGGCAGTGGAAGACGAGCAGGCCGCCGATGTTGGCATTGGCCAGCGTGAAGGGATGGAAGGGATCCGTACGCCAATCCTCTGTTTCGTTGCCGCACACGGGGCAGACGACGGCCGGGTCATATTCGTAGCTGAAGTCCCAGAAGTCCAGGAACTTCTTGAAGTCGTCCAGCGGCTCCTTGGCGACGACGCCTTCCTTGGAGCGCAGCTGGGCTTCGGCGATCTTCAGGTCCGTACGTATGGCGTTCCAGAGCTCGCGACTGAGCATGTAGGCAAAGGCCTTGCCGTCGGCGCCGTTGACGGCGCTCAAGTGGCTGGGCATGGTCTTGCACTCGCCAAGCTCGAAGAGACCGGCCTGAAGAATGTCCGCGCAGTACTGGCCGAGGGCCGCTGAAATGAGGAAGCACTCGTAGCTGGTATTGGCTTCGCGCATGTGCAACACATGCTGTCCTGGTTTAAACATGGTGGATCTCCCTTACGTGAAATGGTGATCAAGCGCTGATCAAGCAACTGAAAACGCAAACAGCAAATTAGTCAAGGAGGAGCAGAGGTGGCTTTGAAAGGACTCGGACGCGGACTGGACGCGCTCCTGCCGGGAGGCGTCGGCACGCCTGCCGTGAACGCGGGCGACAAAGGCGATAACGCGAGGACGCTCATGCTGGACGTGGAATGCATGGAGCCCAATCCCAGCCAGCCGAGAAAGCGCATGGAGCGCGAAGCGCTGGAGGAGCTGGCGAGCTCCATCCGCACGGAAGGCATCATTCAGCCCCTGCTGGTGCGCAGCGCCAAGACGCCCGGTCGCTATGAAATCATAGCCGGCGAGCGGCGGTGGCGGGCCGCCAAGATGGCGGGCCTCAGGGAAGTGCCGGCCTACGTGCGCGAGATGAGCGATCAGGATGTCATGGTGGCTGCTCTCGTCGAGAACCTGCAGCGCGAGGACCTGAATCCCGCCGAGGAGGCGAGGGCCCTACAGGAGCTGAAGGAGCGCCTCGCCCTCACCCAGGAGGAGCTCGCCCAGCGCCTTGGCAAGAGCCGCTCCATGGTGGCCAACTCCCTTCGCCTGCTCCAGCTGCCGCAAGCCGCCCTGGAAAGCCTGGAGGAGGGCGCCATCTCTGCAGGCCATGCCCGCTCCCTGCTCGCCCTAGCTCCGGACGGGGATGCCATGGCGGGCTTCCTTGCCCGCATGCTGGCGTACAAGCTCTCCGTGCGCGACTGCGAGGACGCGGTGGCCCACTGGAAGAAGCAGGGCCGCCTTCCCTGGAGCGACGGCGGGGAAGCTCCCAAAAAGGCGCCTGCCAGACGCAGGAAGAGCCCTGAGTTCAAGCAGCTTGAAAAGAGCCTGGGCACGCTGCTTAAGGTCAAGACGAGCCTCTCCGGCACGCCTGCCAAGGGCCGGATCAGCCTCTCCTACGCCAGCGAGGACGAGCTCATGCGCCTGCTCGGGCTACTTGGCTTGAAGGATGTGAAAGAGGCCGCTGCCGAAGGGCAGGACAGCGAAGCGGAATAGCCGGCCTTCCGGTCTTTCCGGCTGAGACCGATCTCCAACAAGGCGGTGCTACCGCACCTTGAGCACGGCGCCGTACATGCCTTCGAGGGGCGAGTCCACGGGCGTCTGCCATTCGCGCACGATGTCCGCTCTAGCGGCAAAGGCCTCCCTGCGGACGAGGCCGGCATTCTCCTGCTCGTCCACGGTGCAGGTGAGGTAGCAGACGCTGGCGCCGGATCTGGCTTTGACCAGAGCCTGCTCTAGAATCTTCGCCTGCGTGGCCACGAATTCGGCGAAGTTCAGTTCCCTTCGCCTGATGTCCGGCCTGCGCGACAAAACGCCAAGGCCGGAGCAGGGCACGTCCAGCAGGACGTCGCCGGGAATCTCCCGGCAGGGCAGCATCGAGGCGTCGGCAAGGAAGACGGCAGGAGCATCGAGTCCGAGCCTGCGGCACTCGCCTTCAAGGTGCCTGAGACGGCCCACGGCCATGTCGGAGGCTACCTGCACCTGCCTTCCCTGCTCGAGCAGGGCCAACGTCTTGCCGCCAAAGCCCGCGCAGGCGTCCCAGAGCGGCGCCTCCTGCTCGAAGAGGCCAAGGGCGTGCAGGGCCCACATGGATCCTGCCGCCTGCAGGGAGAGGGCGCCGGAGGCAGCCAGCGTAGCCATGCGCTCCCTGCCGAGCCTGCCTGTGCCGCCTTCCCGGAAGAAAACGCAGGGCAGATCGCTGGCATCGCCAGGAAGGCGCTCTGCGCCTGCCTCCAGCAGTTCCTGCCTGACCTGCTCCCAGCCGGCTTTCGCCCTGTTGATGCGGATGCCCGCGCAGGGACGCCGGAAGGAGCGCTCCATGAGCAGAACCGACCTTTCCGATCCCAGTTCAGTACGCCACAGCCGGACGATGCGACGGGGCAGACTGTAGAACCTGGCATCCACGTCGATTTCGGCATCAGAGGGCTTCAGGCGGTAGAAGTCCCGCTCCAGCGGTGCTGAGCCCAGACGCTGCAGGCTTCTCAGCGCGCCGTTGGCCACGCGGTCCAGCCCCTTGCCGAAAAGGGCGCGCACGTCCTCCACGGTCTCGTGGACAAGGGCGTGAACCGGCGCGTGCTCCTCGAAGAGCATCGCCCCTGCCGCAAGGCCAAGACAGGTCTTGAAGAGGGGCGGAAGCTTCTCCGGCCGAGGCAGCAGGCGGTCCACGACGAAGGCGCAGCGCGCCTGCGTACGCAGGGCCGTGTAGGCCAGATCCGTGGCCTGACGGCGGGCGCGCTCGTCAAGCCTCCCGCAGTCGAGGACCTGCGAAAGCGCCTGCTGGACAGGCTGTCCCTCGTCGACAAGCAGGAGGGTCTCGAGGGCGGCCTTGCGGGCCGAGGGCTTGAGGCGCTGGAGGAGCCTGCGGCTGTGCTGGCCTGCCATGGCGGAACCTTCCTCCTTCCTAGCGGCCTGCCGGCTCTTCGGCGATCCCGCCTATGCGCCGTCCCTGGCCAAGATCCAGGCGCAAGCCGTTGATGAAGGCACTCTGGTCCATGGATTTCTTGCCGCTGGGCCGTATGCCGCGGATGCTGAGCGCACCCTCGGCGCAGCCTATCACAAGCTTCTTGCGCGAGGCCCAGATCTCGCCTGCAGCAAGCGTCTCAGGCATGGCGCACAACTCGGCCTGCTCGAGGATGCAGGACATCTCCCTTCCATCTTCCAGACGGAAAAGGACATGGGCGCCGGGATCGGGCGTGAGGCCGCGTAGCATGGCTTCGACCTGAACGGCAGGCCTGTCGAAGGCAATCCAGCCTTCCTGTTTGGTAACCTTGGACGCATAGCTGGCAAGAGCCTCGTCCTGAGGATGCTCGACGGCCCGCCCCTCAGCCACGGCGCGCAGCGTCTCAAGCAGCAGGGGACCTGAAGCCTTGGCCAGCTTGACGAAGAGCGTGCCCTGGTTCTCGCCAAGGCAGGACACGGTCTGCTGAGCGTAGACAGGACCAGTGTCGAGGCCAGCCTCCATGCGCATGATGCTCACTCCCGTCTCCTCAAGGCCGTCCATGAGGGCCCGCTGGACGGGCGCGGCCCCGCGGTAGCGGGGAAGCAGGGAGGTGTGCACGTTGACGGGAGCAAATTTCGGCACGTCCAGCACGGCCTGGGGCAGAATCATGCCGTAGGCGGCCACGACCAGAAAATCGGGCTCAAAGGACTTGAGCAGCGGGACAGCCTCGGCCTGGGCCTCGGGCGAGCGCAGGGAGGCCGGCTGGAAAACGGGGATTCCCCTTTGCAGCGCCAGCTGCTTCACGGGCGAGGGGGTGAGCTTCTTGCCGCGTCCCGCCACCTTGTCGGGCTGGGTCCAGCAGGCGGCCACCCTGACGTCCGGCGCATCCAAAAGGCTCTGCAGTATGTCCGCCGCAAAGGCCGGCGTGCCCATGAAGACAAGGTTTAGGCTTTTTTCTGCATGCGCTTCTGCCATTTGCTCACCTTTCCGTCGTAGAGGGCGCGGCGCAGGCGGCCGATCTTGTCGATGAAGAGCACACCCTTGAGATGGTCGGTTTCGTGCTGGACGATGATGGCCTCGAAGCCGTCGATGTCGCGCTCGACCACCTTGCCTTCAAGATCGAGGCACTTCAGATGCACCGAACTGGAACGCTCAACGTCGGCACGGTAGTCAAAGGGCACGGAAAGGCAGCCCTCCTGCCTGCTCGTGATCTTGTCGCCCGTCAGGGTCACCTCGGGGTTGATGACAATCTGGGGGTTCTTGGGCTGATCCTTTTCCGCTGGGTCGTAAACAACCATGCTGATGAGCCGGCCCACCTGCGGGGCGGCCAGGCCGACGCCGGGCGCGGCGTACATGGTTTCCAGCATGTCTTCTGCCAGCTGCTTGATTTCAGGCGTGATTTCCGCAACTGGCTCGCAGGTCTTGCCAAGGCGCGGATCGGGATAGAGCACTATGTCGAGCTTCATGAGACAATCCTCGGCAAAGGCCGGAAAACGACGAAGCAACGTCCATTTTCCGGCCTTGCCACAGAGCTGAGGCGTCAGGATTCCCCTGCGGGGCGTCCTGCGCCCTGGAACTATTCAGGCTTGGCTTCCCCTTCCTGAGACTTGGCCTTGTCCTTGTCAGGCGTTTCGCGCAGGCGGATGCCAAGCTCGCGCAGCTGGGCCGAGGCAACCTCGTTGGGGGCGTCGGTCATGAGGCAGGTGGCCTTCTGGGTCTTGGGGAAGGCGATGACGTCGCGGATACTCTGGCTTCCAGAGAGCAGCATGACAAGCCTGTCGAGGCCGAAGGCCAGGCCGCCGTGCGGCGGGGCGCCGAACTCGAGGGCGTGGAGCAGGAAGCCAAACTGGCTCTCTGCCCGCTCAGGCGTGAAGCCAAGGGCCTCGAACATGCGGCGCTGGGTCTCCGCAGAGTGGATGCGGATGGAGCCGCCGCCGACTTCGTTGCCGTTGAGGACCATGTCGTAGGCCCTGGCCTTGGCATTGGCGGGATCGGAAGTCATCAGCTCCATGTGGCCCGGCATGGGAGAGGTGAAGGGATGGTGGCATGCCACGTAGCGGCGCTCTTCCTTGTCGTACTCGAAGAGCGGGAACTCTGTCACCCAGAGGAAGTTGAAGGCGTCCTTGGGAATGAGGTCCAGCTTCTCGGCGATGTGCACGCGCAGGTTGCCGAGGGCCGCGTTGACCATCTCGGGCTCGCCGGCCTGAAAGAAGACAAGGTCGCCGACCTTGAGGTCGAGGCGGGTGCGGATGGCCTCCTTCTCCTTGTCGGAGAGGAACTTGGCAATGGGGGACTGCCATTCCGTTTCGGACTTGATCTTGATCCAGGCAAGGCCCTGGGCGCCGTAGATGCGCACGAACTCGGTATAGGCGTCTATGTCCTTGCGCGAAAGGCTCTCGCCGCCCTCGACCTTGATGGCCTTGACCATGGCCGCCTGGGCAAAGAGCTTGAAGCCTGAGCCTCTCGTGGCGTCGGTGAGCTCGACGAGCTCCATGCCGAAGCGGGTGTCGGGCTTGTCAACGCCGAAGCGGCGCATGGCCTCGTCCCAGGTCATGCGCTTGAAGGGCGTGGCGATCTCCTTGCCGAAGACGTCCCTAAAGAGGCGGGCTACCAGATTTTCGGCCAGGGTCATGACGTCGTCCTCGCGCACGAAGCTCAGCTCCATGTCCACCTGGGTGAACTCGGGCTGGCGGTCGGCACGCAGGTCCTCGTCGCGGAAGCAGCGCACGACCTGGAAATACTTCTCAAAGCCGGAGACCATAAGCAGCTGCTTGAAAAGCTGGGGCGACTGGGGAAGGGCGTAGAACTTGCCCTGGTTCAGGCGGGAGGGCACGAGGAAGTCGCGGGCGCCCTCAGGCGTAGACTTGGTGAGGAAGGGCGTCTCGATTTCCAGGAAGCCTTCGTCGTCCAGGAAGCGACGTATGGACTGCACGCACCTGTGGCGCAGGATCAGGTTCTTCTGCATGCAGGGGCGGCGCAGGTCGAGGTAGCGCCAGGCCAGGCGCAGGTTCTCGCCAGCGTCGCAACGGTCCTCAATGGCGAAGGGCGGGGTCTTGGAGGTATTCAGGAGCTTCCATTCGCTGACCACGACTTCAATCTCGCCGGTCTTGAGGTTGGGATTGGTCATGCCTTCGGGACGCGGACGCACCTTGCCCTTCACGGCGACGACGTATTCGAGGCGGAGGATGCCGGCGCGCTCGTGGGCCTCGGGCGCAAAGTCGGGGGAAAAGACGACCTGGGTCAGCCCCTCGCGGTCTCTGAGGTCGACGAAAATCAAACCGCCGTGGTCGCGACGGAACTGCACCCAGCCCATGAGGCAGACTTCGCTGCCCTGATCGGCCATGGTCAGCTGGGAGCAGGAATGAGTGCGCTTCCAGTCGCCTATCTCGGCAACGTACTGGTAGTGCTCCTGCTGAAGATCCTGAATCTGGTCAGACATGGTTAATCCTTGTTAGCGATGTAGGTGGCGAGAGCGTCGGCAGGAACTTCTTCCTGCGTCCCCTGGTCCATGTTCTTGACGGCACACGCGCCGCGGGAGAGCTCGTCGGTGCCGACGATGACGGCAAAGCGGGCGCCTGACTTGCCGGCCTGGCGCATGGCGCTCTTCATGCCGGAAGAGCCGTAGCCCGTTTCGCCGGAAAGGCCCGCGTGCCGGAGATTCTGCGCGAGCTTGAAGGCAAAGGCCGTGCAGGAAGGATCCAAGGACACGACGAAGAAGTCGTGGCGCTGGAGCTGGCGTTCTCCAAGAAGCAGGGCCAAGCGCTCCATGCCGCAGGCAAAGCCTATGCCCGGGATGTCGGGGCCGCCGAGCTGCTTGACGAGCCCGTCGTAGCGGCCGCCGCCAGCCACGGCCGTCTGTGCGCCGATAGCGTCGCTCTGCAGCTCGAAGGTGGTGCGGCAGTAGTAGTCGAGGCCACGCACGAGGCGGTCGTCCTGCACGAAGGCAATGCCGGCATCCTTGAGCAGGCCCGTGACGGTCTCGTAGTGTCCGAGGCAGTCGGGACAGTTGTAGTCGAGGAGACGGGGCGCATCGAGCATGCAGGGCAGATCCCTGTCCTTCTTGCAGTCCAGCACGCGCAGGGGGTTGGCATGCAGGCGCCTCCGGCAGTCTTCGCAAAGGTCGGCTTCGTACTTCTCGAAGTGGCTGATGAGCGCCTGGCGGTAGGTCTGGCGGCATGAGGCGCAGCCGAGACTGTTCATGCGCAGGGTGAGGCCGCCTATGCCGAGGGAGGAGACGAAGTGCACGAGCAGGGACACCACGTCGGCATCGGCCACGGGGCTGGAGGATCCCAAAAGCTCGCAGTCGATCTGGTGGAACTGGCGCATGCGGCCCTTCTGGGGACGCTCGTGGCGGAACATGGGGCCGAAGGTGTAGAGCCGGCTGACCTGCTCCTTGGCGTGGAGGCTGGCCGCGATGTAGGCCCGCATCATGCCGGCCGTGGCTTCAGGGCGCAGGGAGGTCGGCTTTCCCTTTGAATCGGGGAAGGTGTACATCTCCTTCTGCACCACGTCGGTTTCCGTGCCTATGGAGCGGGCGAAGAGGTCGGTGTACTCGAGAACGGGAAGACGCACCTCCTTGAAGCCGTAGGCCGGAAAGATTGCCCGGCACTGGGACTCCATGAAGGTGAAGGCCGTGCTTTCCGGCTCGAACATGTCGGCGAAGCCGTTGATGCGCGCAATGCTCATGGGAACCTCTGAACGATTGGGTTACGAACGCTTTTTTTCCAGCTGGTGCTTGCCGCATTGCTTGCAGGGGGGAACCGGATACTCCCCGTTGAAGCAGGCCAGGCAGTAGCTGTCGTTGTGCATGACCGAGCGCAGGAGCCCGTCGATGCTCAGGTAATGAAGGGAGTCAACATCCAACTTTTTCTGAATTTCTTCAAGGGTGTAGTTGGCTGCAATGAGCTCCTTCGGCGAGGCAAAGTCGATGCCGTAGAAGCAGGGGTGGCGCACTGGGGGACAGGAGATGCGGATGTGGACTTCCTTGGCACCGAGCTCGCGCAGCTTTTTCACGCGCGTGATCATGGTGGTGCCGCGCACGATGGAGTCGTCGACGATGCAGATGCGCTTGCCGTCGATCATGGCGCGCACGGGATTGATTTTGACCCGCACGCCGAAGCTGCGCATGCCCTGGCTCGGCTGGATGAAGGTGCGCCCCACGTAGTGGTTGCGGATCATGGCGTGCTCGTAGGGCAGCTCGGCGCATTGCGCAAAGCCCACGGCGGGATAGACGCCCGAATCCGGGAAGGGCATGACAAAGTCGACGTCGGGCGTGGACTCGTGGGCCAGCTGCCAGCCCATGTTCTTGCGACAGGTGTAGACCTGCTCGCCATAGATGTAGGAGTCCGGGCGTGCGAAATAGATGAGCTCGAAGATGCACTGCCTCGGCCTGGCGGGGATGTCGTCCAGCATCTGAGAGCTTTCGCCCTCGGACGAGACGATGTACATCTCGCCGGGCTTGAGGGAACGCTCGTACTCGGCGTCCATGAGGTCGAAGGCGCAGGTCTCCGAGGCCGCCACGAACGCGCCGTCAAGATGACCTATGGAAAGCGGGTGAAAGCCGAAGGGGTCGCGCACGCAAACCATGGTGCCTTCCATGAGGAAGATGAGGCAGAAGGCGCCCTTGAGCTGCATGCAGGTGCGGCGCACGGCATCGAGCATGTCGCCTCCCCGGCAGAGCTCCGAGGCAAAGAGGTGCATGATCACCTCGGTGTCGCTCGTGCCCCGGAAGATGGCGCCCTTGTCTTCGAGGGCGCTACGCAGCTCGAAGGTGTTCACCAGATTGCCGTTGTGGGCGATGGCGATGTCCTTGCCCTTGTAGTTGACGTGCAGGGGCTGGGCGTTGGCGAGGCTGGGACGTCCCGTGGTGGAGTAGCGCACGTGGCCCACGGCGACGTTGCCGGGCAGGGCCTGCAGGTGCTTCTCCTCGAAGATGTCGGGCACCAGCCCCATTCCCTTGTAGGAATGGAAGGTGCCATCCTCGTCGATGCTGACAATGCCGGCGCTTTCCTGGCCGCGGTGCTGCTGGGCGTAGAGGCCGAAGTAGGTGAGGCGGGACGCGTCGGCGTGCCCATATATGCCGAAGAGGCCGCATTCGTCGTGTATCATTCGTGTTCTCCCCGCGACGCCGGCCCTAAAGGCCAGCGCCGCTCCAGGAAGGTGTTGTCGCTAGGATTGTTCTGCCGGGCCGGCGTCGCCGAAGCTTTCGGGTTCCTCGGCACCGTCGAGAGCGTCGGTAATCTCGGGAGCATCGGGAGCATCGGGGCCGGTTCCGCCGTTGTCCACGCGGTCGCAGGCCACGACCGAGGCGCCCTCGTCCAGATTGACGACCTTGACGCCCATGGAGACGCGGCCACGGCTCATCACTTCGGCAACGCTGATGCGGATGATCTTGTTGTTGGAGGTCAGCATGACGAGGCCGTCGCGACCCGTCACGGGCATGGCGCCGATGACGTTGCCCGTCTTGTTGGTGACCTTGAAGTTGATGATGCCCATGCCGCCGCGCGACTGCTGGCGGTAGAGGTTCGCCTTGGTGCGCTTGCCGAAACCGTTGGCAGAGACGGACATGATGGTCGTGCTCTGGTCCGTGCCCTTGAGAACGACGCCGGCGACCACGAAGTCGCCCGCACGCAGGGAGATGCCCTTGACGCCGGTGGCAGCGCGCCCCATCTCGCGGACTTCGGCGATGGCGAAGCGTATGGCGTAGCCCTGGCTCGTGACGAGCACGGCGTGGTCGTCCTCGCGTATGGGCCGCACCAGCACCAGCTCGTCGCCCTCGCGCAGGCTCACGGCCATGAGGCCGTTCTTGTTGGCGCGCTGGTAGAGGGCTGCGTTGGAGCGCTTGACCATGCCGTGCTTGGTGACGAAAAAGAAGCTCTTCTCCTCGGAGAACTCGCGCAGGGCCAGTATGTTGGTGACGGTCTCGCCATCGTTGAGGGGCAGGAGGTTGTTGAGGTGCACGCCCTTGGCCTGGCGGCTGCCTTCGGGGATCTGGTGCACCTTGAGCTGGTACATGCGTCCGAGGTTGGTGAAGAGGCACAGGTGCTGGTGGTTGGTGGTCGTCAGGAAGTCGAGCACGTAGTCGTTTTCCTGGGTGCACAGGGCCGCTATGCCCTTCCCGCCGCGGTGCTGCTGCTGGTAGTTTTCGAGGCTCGTGCGCTTCATGTAGCCGCGCTTGGAGAGCGTGATGACCACCTCGTCGTCGGGAATGAGATCCTCGACGTCGATGCCCTTGAGCTCCTCGGCCACAATCTCGCTCTGGCGCGGGGTGGCGTAGGTCTGCTTGATGCGGGCAATTTCGTCGCGGATGACGCCTTTCAGCACCTCTGCGTCCGCCAGGATGGACTTGAAGTAGGCTATGTTTTTCAGAAGTTCCGCGTACTCGGCCTCGATCTCGTCGCGCTGCAGGCCGGTGAGGCGCTGCAGGCGCATGTCGAGTATGGCCTTGGCCTGCACCTCGTCGAGCTCGAAGCGCGCCATGAGACGGGCTTTGGCTTCGTCGGGGTTGGCGGAGCTCCTGATGATGCGCACCACCTCGTCGATGTTGTCGATGGCTATGCGCAGGCCTTCCAGGATGTGCGCTCTGGCCTCGGACTTGGCCAGATCGTAGCGCGTCCTGCGGATGACCACCTCGCGCCTGTGATCGAGAAAGCACGAGAGCGCGGTCTTCAGCGTCAGGGTGACGGGCCTGTTGTCCAGCACGGCCAGCATGTTGATGCCGAAGGCCGTCTCCATGGGAGTGAACTTGTAGATCTGGTTGATAATGATGTCTGGGAGCACGCCGCGCTTCAGGTCCATGACAACGCGGATGCCGTTGCGGTCGGACTCGTCGCGCAGGTCCACGATGCCCTCGATCTTGCGGTCGTTGACGAGGGCAGCGATGCGCTCCACCAGCGAGGACTTGTTCACGCCGTAGGGAATTTCCTTGATGACGATGGACTCAAAGCCCTTCTTGCGCTCCTCGACCACCATGCGCCCGCGGATCTTCACCGTGCCCCTGCCGGTATTGTAGGCGTCGTAGAGTCCCTGGCCGGCGAAGACGAAGCCCTTGGTCGGGAAGTCCGGCCCCTTGACGTGCTGCATGAGGCCTGCGACCGTAATCTGCGGGTCGGCCAGCAGGGCCTGCAGCGCATCGCAGAGCTCGCCCAGGTTGTGGGTGGGGATGTTGGTGGCCATGCCCACCGCGATGCCGGAGGAGCCGTTGAGCAGAAGGTTGGGCACCTTGGCGGGCAGGATGGAAGGCTCTTCCAGTGAGCCGTCGTAGTTGGGGCGGAAGTCGACCGTGTCCTTGTCGATGTCGTCCAGGAACTCGCCGGCAAGCCTTGCCATGCGCACTTCCGTATAGCGCATGGCGGCCGGGGCGTCGCCGTCGATGGAGCCGAAGTTGCCCTGGCCGTCGACGAGGGGGTCGCGCATGCTGAAGTCCTGGGCCATGCGCACGAGGGCGTCGTAGACGGCCGAGTCGCCGTGGGGATGGTACTTGCCTATGACGTCGCCGACTACGCGGGCGGACTTCTTGTGGGCCCTGTTGTAGGTGTTGCCCAGCTCCGACATGGCGTAGAGGATGCGACGGTGCACCGGCTTCAGGCCGTCTCGGGCATCCGGAATGGCGCGTCCAATGATGACGGAAAGGGAGTACTCCAGGTAGGACTGGCGCAGCTCCTGCGCGATGCCGACCTGGTCCTGCGACGTTGCCATTATTGCTTCTGTATCCACTGTTTCCTCGCCTTGCTAGATGTCGAGATCCTGGACCCGGAGGGCGTTGCGCTCGATGAACTCCCGGCGCGGCTCCACGCGGTCGCCCATGAGTTCCTGGAAGGCGTCGTTGGCGTCCTGGAGATCCTCCACCTTCACCTGCAGGAGCACCCTGTTCTCGGGGTTCATGGTGGTGGTCCAGAGCTGATCGGGATTCATTTCGCCGAGGCCCTTGTAGCGCTGGATGGAGTAGCCTTTCCTGGCCTCGTCGAGCACGGTCGCAAGAAGGGCGAAGACGTCCTCGACTTTGGCCTCGCCGTCGGCCTTCTTCAGCGTCAGGGCGCCCTCGCCGAGATCCGAGCGCACGCCGCTGAAGAAGCTCCAGCCGTTCCTGTAGGTGCGCGAGGAGAAGAACTCGAGGCCGCGCCGGGTCTGATGGCTCTGCTCGTTTTCAAAGAGCACGAAGACGCGCTCCTCCTCGTCTTCGCCTGCCTGCTCGCGCACCAGCTCGAAGCTGTAGCCGTGCTGGCCAAGCCATTCGGCAACGGGGCCCGAGGCGTCCACCAGTTCCGCCTCGCCCGTGATCTGGACGGGGCAGGTCGCCAGCGCCAGGTACAGGGGGCGGGGCATGCCCGTGAGTTCGGCGTGCTCCACGTTCTGGTTCATGCGCTCGATAGACTTGAGGAAGGCGATGAGCTCTGCGCCCTGCAGGACACGGTCCCCTTCGCCGGCAACGGCGAAGTTCTGGGACACCTTGCCCATGAGGAACTTGTTGAGCTCCTCGTCGTCCTTGATGAACTTTTCGAACTTGGCGTTGTGCACGCGGTAGAGGGGAGGCTGGGCGATGTAGACGTGGCCGGCCTCGACCAGGGCCGGGTACTGGCGGAAGAAGAAGGTCAAAAGCAGGGTGCGGATATGGGCGCCGTCCACGTCGGCATCGGTCATGATGACGATCTTGTGGTAGCGCAGCCTGGAGAGGTCCACGTCGTCGCTGCCAATGCCGATGCCCATGGCGGTGATGAGGGATTTCACTTCCTTGTTGGCCAGCATCCTGTCGAGGCGGCAGCGCTCGGTGTTGAGAATCTTGCCACGCAGCGGAAGTATGGCCTGGTGCTTGGGATCGCGTCCCTGCTTGGCGGAACCGCCTGCGGAGTCGCCCTCGACGAGGAAGAGCTCCGACTCGGCGGGATCCTTGCTCTGGCAATCGGCAAGCTTGCCGGGCAGGGCGTTGTCGGAAAGGGCGCCCTTGCGACGGACTATCTCCTTGGCGCGGCGGGCAGCCTCTCTGGCTCTGGACGCCTCGACGGCCTTGTCAAGAATGAGCCGGATGTGCTTGGGATTCTCTTCGAAGTAGCGGGTCAGGCTGTCGTAGACGGCAGAGAGGACCACGGCCTGGATCTCGGAGTTGCCGAGCTTGGTCTTGGTCTGGCCCTCGAACTGCGGGTTGGGCAGCTTGACGGAAATGACGGCGGTCAGGCCCTCGCGAACGTCGTCGCCCGAGAGCTGGCTCGTCTTGAGCTTCTTGATAAGCTCGGCCTGGTTCTTGAGGTAGTTGTTGATGGCGCGCGTGAGGCCGACGCGGAAGCCCGAGAGGTGGGTGCCGCCCTCGGCCGTGCGGATGTTGTTGGCAAAGGAGTAGACGGTTTCCTTGTAGCTCGAGGTGTACTGGATGGCGCAGTCGACGACGACGCTGTCCACCATGGTCTCGATGAGGATGACCGGATGGAGCGGCTCGTCGCTTTCGTCGAGCTTTTCCACGAACTGCCTGAGGCCGCCATCGGCGTGGAAGACGTGGGTTTCGTTGATGCGCTCGTCGACGCACTCTATGGTCAGGCCTTTGTTGAGGTAGGCAAGCTCCTCGAAGCGCTTCTTCAGCACGTCGTAGGAGTACTCGGTCACTTCGAAGATCTGGTCGTCGGGCTTGAAGTGCACGGTAGTGCCGTGGCTTGTTCCGCACTCGCCTATGCACTGCAGCTGATCCACAGGCTCGCCCCGGCGGTAGTTCTGGCGGTAGCGTTTGCCTTCCCGGCGCACCGTGACGACAAGCCACTCGGAAAGGGCGTTGACGCAGGAGACGCCGACGCCGTGCAGGCCGCCGGACACCTTGTAGCTCGCATTGTCGAACTTGCCGCCGGCGTGCAGCTTGGTCATGACGACCTGGACTGCGGGCACGCCCTCCTTGGGATGGATGCCTACGGGAATGCCGCGGCCGTTGTCGCGGACCGTAACGCTGTTGTCGGCGTGGAGGATGACGGTGACTTTGTCGCAGTAGCCGGCCATGGCCTCGTCGATGGAGTTGTCGACGACTTCGTAGACCAGATGGTGCAGGCCCCGCGTGTCCGTGGAGCCGATGTACATGGCCGGCCTTTTGCGCACTGCCTCCAGGCCTTCGAGGACGGTGATGGACTCCGCCGTATAGTTGCTGTTTTCAGCCATTCTTAGTTGTCTTCCTCAATGTAGTAAGTGTCCTCGACGATCTGCACCGGCATGGCGATGACGACGTAGCTGTGGTCGTCGACGGAGCGAAAGAGGCAGGGACCGGCTTCGGAGGCAATCTTCACCTCGATGCTTTCGGCATCGATGTGCTGCAGGACGTCGAGCAGGCCTCTCGTGATGAAGGCGACGTTTTTGACCGTGCTGTTGACTGTGGCGGGAATGGTCTCCGTGGCCGAGCCAGTGGACTTGTCGCTTGACTGGAGCGTGAGGCTGGCTTCGCCGAGGGAGATGAAGACGCTATTTTCGTCTTTGGTGTTGAAAATAAGGCTGCGCGACAGGGCGTCGGACATTTCCGTCTTGGCGACTGAGAGGGTCGAGCAGTCTGGTTCGATCTTGCTCAGGAAGAGCGTGTAGTCGGGATATTCGAACTGCACGAGCGGAATGCTTACCGTATCGCGCTTGTCGTTGTTGCGGATGAAGAAGCGCTTGCCCGTGAAGTTGAGCTCGATTTCGTCTTCGGAAATGAGTTTTTTGATGTCGTTGAGATATTTTTTCTGGATGAGGATGCCTTCGTGGGGGAGCTTGGCGTGCAGAGGATCGTTGGTCTCCTTTACCAGAGCAAATTTGTTACCGTCGAGCCCGCAGAAGTCGATTTCGCCATTATCTTTTGGACGAATGTAGAGACAGCCGAGCGGAGAGTCTTCTTCGTCGGAGACGCAGAAAAGAATGCGGTCGATGATGCCGATGAGGACTTCTCCGGACCAGACGATGCTGTTGTCTTCGGGAAATTCGGAGAAGTTTTGGAACCAGTCGAGGTTGCTGACGGGTAGCTTGAACGTGCGGCTTCCCTGCGTGATGACGAGATTGTTCCCCTTGTCGTCGGTGTACATGCGGATGACGCCCTTTGGCAGGGAGCGGAGCAGCTCGGTGATGGACTTCGACTGGACGCCGATGAGCCCGTCCTCCTCCACGTCGGCAGGGTAGCTGCCGATGTACTCGGTGCTCGCGTCCGTGGACATGAAGGAGATGGTTCCCTTGTCCTTTTCGGCCCGGATCCACATGGTGCGGAGCATGGCGGCGCCACTCTTGGTGGGAGTGATGCTGCTGGCCTTCAGAATGCCGTTGATGCAGTGTTCTGTGTTGATGGCTACTTTCATGTCGGGTCTCGCTCTTTCTGGCTTTCTAAACGGTGGTAGATAGCTGGGTAGCTGAATTTTGTTCCTAACTTGGGCAACTGTTTGATTTTATGCAGGATTTTTTGTTCCTAACGTGGCACATTCCAGGAACATAGGAACATGGCCTCTGGCCTTACCGCGAAGATTTGCTGAGTTGAGAACAGCTGGCGACAGCTAGTGAC
>JAEEGF010855403.1_pt1 | contig 68630 bp, 52 predicted proteins | sample 9134171 | NCBI WGS metagenome assembly JAEEGF01 (sample SAMN16246542, study PRJNA631951) | gut metagenome | biome: gut microbiome; feature: rumen; material: AP-attached | host: Bos | place: Iran: Karaj | collected 2018-10 | reverse complement strand
GGCTACCGTTTGCACGACCCCGTGCTGACGCTCCGTCATGCACCCACCGCTCAACGCGATGAGGGTAAGATGGAGTACACCCTGCAGTATATGGCAGAGGCCTGGAACTGGCTGGAGGATGACTCGATGCATATGGCTACCCTGTGGCAGGGCTTCCGCCTGTATCCGAAGTCGAACTATTTCTTCCCCCGCTTGATGGATGTGTATAACAGTCGTGGTAACTATACGATGGCTGACAGCGTGGTAAACGAAGCGCTGAAGACCGACTCGCTCAACTACCTGTTCCTTTATGCCAAGAGTACTGTGCTATTGAACCTGCACCGTTACGAGGCGTGTCTGAAGGTGTGCGACGAACTGATCCAGTTGAAGCCGGACATGGCTGATGCCTATTTCAATGCCGGTATCGCCTGTCTGAATGTCGCACAGTCCATGGATCCCCGCAAGAACAAAACCAAGTTGCGCAAGATCTATGAGCAGGCCCGTTCATATATGGAGCCCTATCGCGCCAAAGCCCCTGATGAGGTGGACAAATGGGCACCCGCCCTCTATCGCATCTATTTCAACCTGAATATGGGTAAGCAGTTTGATGAGATAGACCGACTTTTAAAAAGTAAATAACCCAACGAAGATAACGCATAGGCGAAAAGTTAAGATAAATTAAATAGCATCTGCTTTTCGCCTATTCTTCTGTATTTTTGCGTATCTTTGTAGAATAGAAATTATGAACATCTAAAGTTAAAACAGTAAGACTATGTCAGACAATGCTCAACTGATTGCTCAGTGCGAGGCACGAGCTAAAGAATGGCTTTCTCCAGCCTTTGACGAGGAGACACGTAAGGAAGTGCAGGCGATGCTGGACGCTAGCGATAAGACAGCGCTCATCGATGCTTTCTATCAGAATCTGGAATTCGGTACAGGTGGTCTGCGTGGCATTATGGGTGCAGGAACCAACCGTATGAATAAGTATATTGTAGGCATGGCTACACAGGGATTTGCCAACTATATCCTGAAGGCGTTCCCTGGTAAGCAGAGTTCAGTAGTGGTAGGTCACGACTGCCGTAACAACGGTCGTATGTTTGCAGAGACTGTGGCAGACATCTTCTCTGCCAACGGCATCAAAGTGTATCTCTTTGAGAGTCTGAGACCAACCCCTGAGATCTCATTTGCCATCCGTCAGCTGGGTTGTCAGGCCGGTGTTAACGTCACCGCTTCTCACAACCCCCGCGAGTACAATGGCTACAAGGCCTACTGGGATGATGGTGCTCAGGTGCTGGCACCTCATGACAAGGGTATCATCGACGAGGTGAACAAGGTGAAGATTGAGGACGTGAAGTTCGAGGGCAACAAGGAACTGATCGACATCATTGGCGGTGAGATGGACTGGGATTACCTGCAGGCCGTGAAGGAGGCTATGGTTGACCAGGATGTCATCCTGCGTCAGAAAGACCTGAACATCGTTTATAGTCCTATGCACGGAACCGGTCGTGTGATCATTCCTGAGGCACTGCGCTCATGGGGTTTCCAGAATATCCATGTGGTTCCCGAGCAGATGGTGATCGATGGTAATTTCCCCACCGTGGTTAGTCCTAACCCTGAGAATGCAGAGGCTATGACCCTGGGTATGAAACTGGGAACGCGTCTGAATGCGGATCTGGTTATCGCCTCAGACCCTGATGCAGACCGTCTGGCCATCGTTTGCCGCAATGCCAAGGGCGAGTGGGAGATCCTCAATGGTAACCAGACCTGTATGATGTTCTCATGGTACATCATTGCCAACAAGAAGAAGCTGGGTCAGCTGAAGGGTAATGAGTTCCTGGTGAAGACCATCGTGACCACAGAGGTGATTGCTGAGATTGCCAAGAAGAACGGCGTAGAGTACCGCGACTGCTATACCGGCTTTAAGTGGATTGCCAATGAGATCCGTATCTCTGAGGGCGTCAAGAAATATATTGGTGGTGGTGAGGAGAGCTTTGGCTTCCTGCCATTCGACAAGGTACGCGACAAGGACTCTCCAGCCTCTATCTGTCTGATCTGCGAGATCGCTGCCTGGGCACGTGACAATGGCATGACTCTGTACGACCTGCTGATGAATATCTACAAGGAGTACGGCTTCTCGAAGGAGGTCACCATTAATGTGGTACGTCCAGGAAAGACCGGTGCTGATGAGATCAAGCAGATGATGGCTGACTTCCGTGCTAACCCACCACAGGAGCTGGGTGGTAGCAAGGTATGCCTGTGGAAGGACTACCAGACCCTCGAGGCCAAGAAGGCTGACGGTTCAGTTGAGAAGTTGAATATGCCTGACACCAGTAACGTGCTGCAGTGGTTCTGTGAGGATGGAACAAAAGTATCTGTACGTCCTTCTGGTACTGAGCCAAAGATCAAGTTCTATACCGAGGTGAAGGATGCCAGCTTCAAGGATGCTGCCGACTACGAGCGCTGCTGCAAGGCTGCTGAAGAGAAGATCGAGGCCCTGAAGAAGAGTCTGAATCTGTAAGCGCACCGCGCACATCATATGAATAACCCCCGCCAATCAGCGGGGGTTGTTTTTTTGTGGTATTTTTACTTTTAGTAAAGGATCATCGTAAGTATGTAAGCCACAATGGTAGAAGTAATTACGCTAACTAGTCCAGGCATCATAAACGAGTGGTTCAACAGATATTTTCCAATGACCGTTGTACCTGAGCGATCGAAGTTAACGGTGGCGATATCCGATGGATAGTTAGGTATAAAGAAGTAGCCATAGACGGCAGGCAACACACCCAACAGCACCGGTCCGGGAATGCCCAGCTTGTAGGCCAGGGGTAACATGGCCACCACCACTGCACCCTGTGAGTTGATGAGCACGGAAACCATGAAGAAGACGAAGGCAATGCTCCATGGATATTCTTTGACGATATCCGTCAGCATGGTCTGTATCTCAGACATGTAGTTAGAGAAGTAGGTGTCAGCCAACCAGGCGATGCCATAGATGGCGACAACAGCTACCATGCCTGACTGCCATACAGGACCTGCAACCGCCTTTTTAGGTTGCGCTTTGCAGAAGATGATCATCAGAGCCGCAGCAGAGATCATGATAATCTGAATGACGACATTCATCGCTAATGGCTTGCTGAACCACTCGGTTATACCTGTTACGTGTACCTTGGCCTTAACTAACTGATCAGCCGTCATGGTCATATTTTCATCGATATGGAGTCCCTCGGCACCCTTGACAGCACGGAGCGTGTCGTGGGCGGGTAGGGCATTCTGGAAGATAGCGAAGAAGACAATGATGACCAGTGCCCCCAGGAAGATGAACACCGCATTCTTGGCAGACTGCGGGATCTCCTTGTCGAGGGTCGTTGCACTACTGCCATAGATGTAGTTGCGCTGAACGGGATCTGCTATCTTTCTCTGGAACTCAGGATCCTTATCGAGGTCGAGTCCACGATGATAGGATGCAGCTGCAGCAAGCATCAGACCACAGAGACAAGCAGGAATTGAGATCATCAGGACACCTGGGATGGTGATATCGAAGTGATGGGCATTGGAAATGCTGACGAAAGCCACGACGGCAGCCGCGATGGGCGAGCAGGTGATACCCACCTGTGAGGCTATCGATGCCACACCGCAAGGGCGCTCTGGACGGATACCCTTCTTCAATGAGATGTCACAGATGATAGGCATCAGCGTGTAGACCACATGACCTGTTCCCACCAATACCGTCAGGAAGAAGGTGCACAATGGTGCGAAGAATGTGATATGGTCGGGGTGCTTGCGCAGTAGACGCTCTGCAATCTGGATGAGCCAGTCCATGCCACCCGATGCCTGCATGATACCTGCACAGGTCACAGCGGCAATGATGATATAAATCACATCTGTTGGCGGGGTGCCAGGGGTTAGACCAAATCCGAGCACCAAGATGGCTAAGCCTATGCCAGAGATGGCACCTAAGGCGAGGCTGCCATAGCGAGAACCAACCCACAACGCACCTAGTACGATGAGGAGTTGTAGAATCATTGAAATAGTAATCATACGTTAATTTGAATTGTTTTAAGTTGTTTTTATTGGAATTATGTGGCAAATATACACAAAATCTTTCTAAATTTAAATTTTTAGGGCATTTTTTGCGAGTTAAATCTTAAAATTAATTATTTCTTTTGTCAGGTCGGATAAATTTACTACCTTTGCACGCTAAATAAATAAGGTTAAAAAAGTATAAGCTAAAGACAGTAGAATATGGCAAAGAAGTTTGCAGAACATAATGGCTTGAATCTGACCCAGGTGAATAATGATATCCTGGACATGTGGCGTGAGAAGAATGTCTTCTGGCGCTCTGTAGAAGAGCGTGAAGGATGCCCTCAGTTTGTTTTCTTCGAGGGTCCTCCCTCTGCTAACGGACACCCCGGTATTCACCATGTGTTGGCTCGCACCATCAAGGATACCTTCAACCGCTATAAGACGATGAAAGGCTTCCAGGTGAAGCGTAAGGCCGGTTGGGATACCCACGGTCTGCCCGTTGAGTTGGGCGTTGAGAAGGAGTTGGGTATCACCAAGGCTGATATCGACAATAAGGCATCAAAGAAATATATCTCTACCGAGGATTACAACAAGAAGTGCCGCGAGAATGTGATGATGTTCACACAGGAATGGCGCGACCTCACAGAGAAGATGGGATACTTCGTTGACCTGGACAATCCCTATATCACATACGATAACAAGTATATTGAGACACTGTGGTGGCTTTTGAAACAGTTCTATCAGAAGGGGCTGCTCTACAAGGGTTACACCATCCAGCCTTATTCTCCCGGTGCCGGTACCGGACTGAGTTCACACGAGCTGAACCAGCCTGGCTGCTATCGTGATGTGAAGGACACCACGGTGACCGCTCTCTTCAAGGTGCTCGATCCAAAGGTAGAGTGGACCAACTGGGGTGAGCCCTATTTCGTAGCATGGACCACCACACCTTGGACCTTGCCTTCGAACACAGCACTGTGTGTCGGTCCGAAGATTGACTATGTGGCTGTGGAGACTTATAATGCCTATAATGGTGAGAAGATCACCATCATCCTGGCAGAGAGCCGTCTGAATGCCTACCTCTCACCTGAGGGTAATATCACCGATGGCGATGAGATGCCTGAGTACAACAAGGGCGAGAAGTTTGTGCCTTATCGCATTGTTGGTCGTTATACTGGTGAGGAACTGGTTGGCATGAAGTACCAGCAGCTGATGCCTTGGGTGAAGCCTTCTGCTAAGCTCGACCAGAATGCAGCTGACTATGTGAAGGCATATGCCGCCGCTCATCCTGAGAAGGTGTTTGCTGGCGAGAACGGCAAGGATCAGTTTGTTGAGATGGAGAGCGAGGCATTCCGTGTGATCCCTGGTGATTATGTAACCACTGAGGATGGTGCCGGTATCGTTCATATTGCTCCTACCTTTGGTGCTGATGACGCCAAGGTGGCAAAGGATGCCCATATCCCAAGTCTGTTCCTTATTAATAAAAAAGGTGAGACTCGTCCTATGGTAGACCTTCAGGGTAAGTACTATGTGATGGACGAGCTCGATGCGAACTTTGTGGAGAAGTGCGTGGATGTGGCTGGTTACAGTCACCATGCCGGCGACTATGTGAAGAACGCCTATGCACCTGAGTTCAATAAGGATGGCAAGTATGATGAGCAGGGCGCCGCTAAGGCTGAGGACCTGAACATCGTGATCTGTATGGAGATGAAGCAGGAGGGCACAGCGCTGAAGATTGAGAAGCACGTGCACAATTATCCTCACTGCTGGCGTACAGACAAGCCTGTGCTTTACTATCCGCTCGACTCATGGTTCATCCGTTCTACAGCCAAGAAGGACCGTATGTTCGAACTCAACAAGACCATCAACTGGCAGCCAGAGAGCACTGGTACAGGTCGTTTTGGCAACTGGCTTGAGAACCTGAACGACTGGAACCTGTCGCGTAGCCGTTTTTGGGGAACCCCACTGCCTATCTGGCGTGATGAGGATGGCAAGGAGATCTGCATTGGCTCGGTTGAAGAACTCTATAACGAGATTGAGAAGGCCGTCAAGGCTGGCTTCATGACCTCGAATCCATTGAAGGATAATGGTTTCGTTCCTGGTGACATGTCGAAGGAGAACTACGACAAGATTGACCTGCACCGTCCTTACGTAGATCATATCGTGCTCGTTTCAGAGAGCGGTAAGCCCATGAAGCGTGAGACCGACCTGATCGACGTTTGGTTCGACTCTGGTTCTATGCCATATGCGCAGATCCACTATCCATTCGAGAACAAGGATCTGATTGACAAGGGTATTGCCTTCCCTTGTGACTTCATCAACGAGGGTGTTGACCAGACCCGTGGTTGGTTCTTCACACTGCATGCTATCGCTACCATGATCTTTGACTCTGTCGCATTCAAGAATGTGATCTCTTCAGGTCTGGTACTCGATGCCAAAGGTAACAAGATGTCAAAGCATGTAGGTAATGTGGTGAACCCGTTTGACATGATTGACAAGTATGGTAGCGATGCTGTACGTCTGTATATGATGACCAACTCAGAGCCTTGGGATAACTTGAAGTTTGACCCAGAGGGTGTTGACGAGGTGCGTCGTAAGTTCTTCGGAACCCTTTATAACACCTACAGCTTCTTTGCGCTCTATGCGAATGTGGATGGCTTTGACCCAACAGCCGCACAGGTAGCGTTCGAGAAGCGTCCTGAGATCGATCGCTGGATCCTCTCTTGTCTGAATACCCTCATCAAGGGTGTAGAGACCGAGTTGGATGGTTACGATCCCACACGTGCCGGACGTCTCATTGACGCCTTTGTCAATGACGACCTGAGTAACTGGTTCGTTCGTTTGAACCGCAAACGTTTCTGGGGTAAGGAGATGAGTGAGGATAAGCTCTCTGCCTACCAGACACTCTATACCTGTTTGATGACTGTTGCCAAGCTGTTGGCACCATTCGCTCCATTCTATGCAGACCAGCTGTATAAGGATCTGGGTGGTGAGCTTGACTCTGTTCATCTGGATCAGTTCCCTGTTGCCAACGAGGCACAGATCGACAAGGACCTCGAAGCCCGCATGCAGATGGCCCAGAAGATCACCTCAATGGTTCTGGCGCTGCGTCGTAAGGTGAACATCAAGGTTCGTCAGCCACTGCAGGCCATCATGATTCCTGCTGTTGACGAGACACAGAAGAAGCATATCGAGGCTGTGAAGGATCTGATCATGAACGAGGTGAATGTCAAAGAGCTTCGTTTCGTGGAGGGTGCAGGTGTACTCGTTAAGAAGGTGAAGTGCAACTTCCGTACCATGGGTAAGAAGTTTGGCAAGCTCATGAAGAGCGTTGCAGCTGCTATGGACGCCCTGAGTCAGGAGCAGATTGCCGAGCTTGAGAAGCAGGGTACCATCGGTATTACGATCGACGGTCAGGCCATCACTGTAGAGGCTGTTGACGTGGAGATTATCAGCGAGGATATCCCAGGCTGGCTCGTGGCTAACGAGGGTAACCTCACCGTAGCCCTCGAGGTAGAACTCACCGAGGATCTGAAAAACGAGGGTATGGCTCGTGAACTCATCAACCGCATCCAAAACATCCGTAAGGAGAGCGGCTTTGAGATTACCGATCGTATCAGCGTGATCCTGGCTCCAAATGCAGAAGTAGAGAAGGCCGTCACAAGCTTTGCCGACTATATCAAGACCCAGGTGCTGGCAGACGACATTAAGTTGGAAGCCAATGAGGGTCAGGAGGTTGAGTTCGACGACTTCAAGTTAAATATTACCGTAACAAAACATTAATAAATTAAATAATCAATAACTAAACATTTTGTATTATGGCAGAAAAGACTCGCTATACTGATGAAGAGCTCGAGGAGTTCCGTCAGATTATCAATGAGAAGATGGCTTTGGCCAAGCGTGATTACGATCAGATGATGCGTGTTCTGACCAATGAGGATAGTAATGATGTGGACGACACATCACCCACCTACAAGGCATTGGAGGAGGGTAGTGCAACCCAGTCTAAGGAAGAGCTGATCTCCATGGCTGCTCGTCAGCAGAAGTTTATCCAGGGTTTGAAGGCCGCGCTGATCCGTATTGAAAACAAGACCTATGGTATTGACCGTATCACAGGTAAACTGATTCCCAAAGAGCGTCTGCGTGCCGTTCCTCATGCAACACTCAGTGTAGAGTCTAAGCTGAATCAGAAGAAGTGAATTTAGAAAAGTTTATAACCAAAGGGAGACTGGCGACATTAACCATAGTCGCCATTCTCCTTATAGACCAGATCATCAAAATCTGGGTTAAAACGTCGATGACGCTCCATGAGAGCATCCATATTACCGATTGGTTCTATATCACCTTTATCGAGAATATGGGTATGGCTTTTGGTATGCAACTGGGCAGCAAACTGGTGCTATCGCTGTTTCGTGTGTTTGCCATCTGTGTGTTGGTTTGCTATATCTATCAGCAGGTGAAGAAAAATGCGCGAACAGGCTATATCGTCTGTTTGTCGATGGTGCTTGCCGGGGCAGCAGGCAATCTGATTGACTGCATGTTCTATGGACTGATTTTCAACGAGTCATCGCCTTATTATCTGTCCTACTTTGTTGATTTTGGCCATGGCTACGCGCCATTCCTGATGGGCAAGGTTGTGGATATGTTCTACTTCCCTTTGATAGAGACAGAATGGCCTTTGTGGATGCCGTTCGTGGGTGGAGAGCATTTTGTGTTCTTCAGTCCGGTGTTCAACTTTGCTGATGCCAGTATCAGTGTCAGTGTAGTGCTCCTCTTGTTGTTCTATCGCAAAGAGATTAGTGGCATATCTATCAAGAAAGAGATAACAAACGTTGAGTCAGAAGGATAATCAAGTGGTATTTTAAGACAAATCAAGTTGAATTATAAGGCAAAACATATTATATTTGCAGTAGCAACAGTGGTGCTGTTTGCCAGTTGTAAGCCGCAGGTGCCGTCGCAGTATATCCAACCCGACGATATGGAAGACCTGATTTACGACTACCATCTGGCACAGGGCATCGCCTCGCAGCAGTCAGGCAACGAGGACTACAATCGTAGGCTCACTTTTGAGATGGTGCTGAAGGAGCATGGTGTGACGCAGGCAGAGTTTGACTCCTCGCTTGTGTATTACTATACCCGTGCAGACCGTTTCCAGGAGATATATAAGCATGTTCAGAACCGTCTGAACGAGGAGGCAGAGAAATATGGTGGTGCCATCAACGAGTTACAGAACATCACTGGTGGCTCGATGAATGGTGACACGACAGATATCTGGACAGGACAGCGCTCGCTGATGCTGCTCAACGATCGTCCATACCATCTCTATTCTTTCCGCCAGTATGCCGACTCCACCATCCATGCAGGCGACAGCTTCCTGATGAGCATGAGTACCACCTGGCTCATGCAGAATGGTAACACACAGGCGACAGCCTACGTGGCTATCACCTATGAGAACGATAGTACGACCCGTCAGTACACCACCATCACCACCTCGGGCAATTCGATGCTGAATATTCCTGCTTGCAAAGAGCGTGTCAAGGAGATCAAGGGTTTTGTGATGTGCGGTATGCGTCCTACTACAGACCGGACAAATAATCTGTGTTTGCTGTTCATCAATAATATCCAACTGATACGTTTCCATCATCAGGATCTGGCGGTACCTGCGTCCACGCAGCTACCTGCTAACAGTGGGGTGATATTGAAGCCCGACTCCATGAAGGTGGACACCACCCGTCGTCCCCTGCGCCGTATCGCCCCCCGTCAGCTGAATGTCGGTGACGTACGCGCATCACACATAGAAAAGAAATAATAAACCGATTATCAAGAAGAACAATTATGAATATGAAATTCCGTTTATCACTCATGAACTTCCTGGAGTTTGCTGTATGGGGAGCTTATCTTACTTGTATGGGAAACTATCTGGGCGTAGCCGGACTTGGCGACAAGATCTCCTGGTTTTATGCCATCCAGGGAATTGTCAGTATATTCATGCCCACGCTGATGGGTATAGTAGCAGATAAATATGTTCAGCCACAGCGCCTGTTGGGCTTATGTCATCTGGCTGCAGGTGGTTTCATGCTGGGCTGCTGGTGGCTGGGTATGCAGGCCGGCTTCGGTCAGGAGTTGCCCGACAAAGCCCTGTTCATCACCCTATACACCCTTAGCGTGGCTTTCTTTATGCCTACCATCGCCCTGTCGAACACCGCTGCTTTCACCATCCTGAAGAACAATGGTCATGACACGGTGAAGGACTTTCCGCCTATCCGTGTTCTGGGCACCGTAGGTTTCATTGTCACCATGTGGTTTGTGAACTGTGCAGTATGGCAGGACGGTCATTTTGCACTGACACTGCAGGAAAACGATCATAAGTTCCAGTATACCTATATGCAGTTCTTTGTATCAGGTATCCTGAGTATCATCCTCTTCCTGTATTGCTCCACATTGCCACAGTGCAAGATTGTGAAAAAAGAGAAAGTGTCGCTGGTAGAGAGCCTAGGCCTGAATGCCTTCAAGTTGTTCAAGTCAAAGCAGATGGCGTGGTTCTTTATCTTCTCAGCCCTGTTAGGCATGTGTCTGCAGGTGACCAACGGCTATGCCGGTCCGTTCATCACCAGTTTCAAGGGTAGTGCAGATGCAGCGATAGCATCCTCATTTGCTGCTAATAATGCCACCTTGTTGACCAGTATCTCTCAGGTCAGTGAGGCCCTCTGTATCCTGATGATCCCCTTCTTCCTGAAGCGTTATGGTATCAAGATCGTGATGCTGATGTCGATGTTCGCATGGGTGTTCCGTTTCGGATTCTTTGGCATTGGCAATCCCGCCATGCCTGGTGTTCTGATGTTCATCCTCTCTTGTATCGTATATGGCGTGGCTTTCGACTTCTTTAATGTGTCGGGCGGTATCTTTGTCGATCAGGAGTGTGAACCGAGCATCAAAGCCTCTGCTCAGGGTTTGTTCATGATGATGACCAATGGTGTTGGTGCCACGGTAGGCACGCTGGCTGCTGGTGAGATCGTTAACAAGTACTGCTATTGGGAGAACGGCTTCCTCCAGGGTAACTGGACCGCTTGTTGGTTCATCTTTGCAGGTTTCTCGTTACTCGTAGGCATCTCGTTTGCCCTTGTGTTCCATCCTGAAAAGAAATAATGACATAGTGAGATATGAAGGAGTCAAGATATTTTTTCGTGCCTGATGCAGAAAATCAGACTGAGCTTCCCACTGACGAAGCAATGCATGCCATGCGTGTGCTCCGCCTGAAGGGTGGGGATGAGATGTTCCTGATGGATGGCGAGGGTAACTATTTCCGTGCCCGGGTGACAGTAGCTGCCACCCACCATTGCTATTACGAGATCCTGGAGAAACTGCCACAGCCCCGTCAGTGGAAGGGGCATCTGCATCTGGGTATCGCCCCGACAAAGATGATGGACCGCATGGAATGGATGATTGAGAAAGCCACTGAGATAGGCCTTGACGAAGTATCGTTTCTGAACTGTAAGTTCTCAGAGCGTCGTCTTGTCAAGCTGGTACGTCTTGACAAGATTGTGACTTCTGCCGTCAAACAAAGTCACAAAGCCTGGAAGCCACAGGTTAACGAGATGGTTTCTTTCTCTACCTTCATGCAGCAACCCTGTCAGGGCCGTAAGTATATTGCTCATTGCTATGATGAAATACCACGTACCGAACTCTTCGATGAGTTGCGTAAGCCCTCAGATACGGATGATGTGACGGTGTTGATAGGTCCGGAAGGCGATTTCTCCATCGATGAAGTGAAACGGGCTGTGGCCGCAGGCTGGGTGTCTGTCAGCCTGGGTGATAGTCGGTTACGTACGGAGACGGCCGGTTTGACTGCCGTGATGATGATGCAGCTAGCCAAGAAATAAAGCAATAATAACCCAATAAACTATAAGTTATGACTGACGAGAAGATTATGGCTACCATTCACCCTGATGGTGAATACTGGCAGCCTGAACTTGAGACCATGCCAAGAGCGCAACTCCAGGAGTTGCAAGTAAAAAAACTAAAGGAAACCATCAAAGTCTGCCTGCAGTCGCCTTTCTATAAGAAGCGTTTAGGTGACTATGGCATCACAGCTGATTCTATCAACAGCTTAGATGACTTACGAAAGATTCCTTTTACCACAAAGCAGGATCTGCGTGACAACTATCCCTTTGGACTTGTTGGCGGTAATCTGGATGATGCCGTGCGCATTCATTCCACCAGTGGTACGACCGGTAATCCCTGTGTGGTGGTCTATTCAGAGCATGACATCTGCTCATGGGCCAACATGATTGCCCGCAACCTGTATATGGTTGGCTGTCGCAAGAGTGATGTGTTCCAGAACTCGTCAGGTTATGGCATGTTTACTGGCGGTCTGGGGTTTCAGTATGGCGCAGAGTGGTTAGGCGCTATGACAGTACCAGCAGCTGCAGGTAACTCGAAACGCCAGATTAAGTTCATCAAGGACTTTGGCACCACCTGTCTGCATGCAATCCCTTCGTATGCCATCCGTCTGGCAGAAGTTTTCAAGGAGGAGGGTGTAGACCCCGCAAGCACGAAGCTGCGTACCCTCTGCATCGGTGCTGAGCCGCATACTGAGGAGCAACGTCGTCGTATAGAACGTATGCTGGGCGTGAAAGCCTATAACTCATTCGGTATGACGGAGATGAACGGACCTGGTGTCGCCTTCGAATGTAAGTACCAAGAGGGTATGCACCTCTGGGAAGACAACTATATCGTAGAGATTGTGGACCCCGACACCCTGGAACCAGTACCCGATGGTGAGATGGGTGAGATGGTGCTCACCACGCTGGATCGTACGATGATGCCTATCCTGCGTTACCGTACCCGCGACCTGACCCGTATCATCGCAGAGCCCTGCCAGTGTGGACGTACCCATCGTCGTATTGACCGTATCAAGGGTCGTACCGATGATATGTTTATCATCAAAGGCGTGAATGTGTTCCCCATGCAGGTTGAGAAGATCCTGGTACAGTATCCTGGTCTGGGAAGCAATTATCTCATCACGCTGGAGACTATTGATGATAACGACGTGATGACTGTAGAAGTAGAACTTGATGGTCTGGAGACAGATATCTATCCCGAGATGCAGCGCATGATGAAGGATATACAGCGTGCACTGAAGGATGAGATCCTGCTGACACCTCAGGTTCGTCTTGTAAAGAAAGGCTCACTGCCTCAGAGCGAAGGCAAAGCTGTACGTGTGAAAGATTTAAGACCCTCTCGTGGATGAAGAAATATATTGTAGCCTTATTGCTGGCAGCCACTTGTACACAGGCGTCAGCTGCTGACAGACAGATTCGTGATGTGTTTAAGGCCATGCCCGACTCGCTGATGCCTTACCTGTCGAAGAACAACCGTTTGGATTTTATCGACTTCCTTGACTCTGGGATGAAGGCAGAAGTGAAAAATCAGTTTGGTGGTACCAGTGAGATGTTGTCGCTGACAGATGATAGTTTGTCTATACGTATGAACGATCGCCTGCATGTAGACCTCCTGCTCATGGACAGTGTGGTGGTGATGCTTAAAACCTTCATGGTTGACTCTGTGTATGGACAAACGAGCATTCATTACTATACCTACGACTGGAAACCGTTATACAAGCCTGTTTTAAGTGACGATATGCAGCAGAGAATAAGGCGTTTAGAATTGCAAAATATATTAAAGCGCGATGATGAATTATTAAACAAACGTTAAAATAGGGCGGTTTTCATCTTCTATTTGACCACATTATAAATAAAAGCTATATCTTTGCACCGTGTTTTTCATGGTATTAGATTATTAAGGTTAAGTAGAAGATCGTTTATCGCGAGATAAGTGATATTTCGACCTCCATAAGGTAATGCTTGATTATTAATTTTTAAAGCACTAGTTTATGGTTAAAAAAAGAGGAACCTGAGAAGGTTCCTCTTTTATTTGTATCTTTGCTATCGCTTAATAGCTGCGGGCAATGATGACACGACACTTGGCAGGTTTACCTGTCACCATGTCGACACCAGGTGTCTGCTCTACGCCAAAAGGTACACAGCGAATGGTGGCCTGTGTCTCCTCCTTGATCTTGGCCTCTGTCTCAGCAGTACCGTCCCAGTGGCACAAGAAGAATCCACCATCCTTCACCTTCTCCTTGAACTCCTCATAGTTCTCGCACTCGTAGATATGGGCATCACGATAAGCCTTGGCCTTCTCGAAGATATTCTTCTGAATATCCTCCAACAGCTGCTCTACGTATTCAACGATACCGTCGATGCTACGGGTCTCCTTCTCGAGGGTGTCACGACGCATCACCTCGATGGTACCGTTCTCCAGGTCGCGTGCTCCCAATACCAGACGGACGGGTACACCCTTCAGCTCGTAGTCAGCGAACTTAAAGCCAGGACGCTTGTTGTCAGCATCATCAAACTTCACGCTGATACCCTCCTGGCGCAGCTGTTCGATGATAGGTGTCACCTCCTTGTTCACGAGTTCCATCTGCTCAGGCTTGCTGGCGATAGGAATGATAACCACCTGGATGGGTGCCAATTTTGGAGGCAGTACCAGACCGTTGTCATCGCTATGTGTCATGATGAGCGCACCAATCAGACGAGTAGAAACACCCCATGAGGTAGCCCATACATACTCTGGCTTGTTCTCCTTATTAAGATAGGTGACCTCGAAAGCCTTGGCGAAGTTCTGACCCAGGAAGTGGCTGGTACCGCTCTGCAGAGCCTTACCGTCCTGCATCATTGCCTCGATAGTATAGGTATCGAGTGCACCTGCGAAACGCTCTGTCTCACTCTTCACACCCTGTACGACTGGTACAGCCATCCACTCCTCAGCGAACTTGGCATATACCTTCAGCATCTTCTGTGCCTCAGCCTCAGCCTCCTCACGTGTGGCATGTGCGGTGTGGCCCTCCTGCCATAGGAACTCACTGGTGCGCAGGAATGGACGGGTACGCATCTCCCAGCGCATCACGTTACACCACTGGTTACACATCAGTGGCAGATCGCGCCATGAGTGGATCCAGTTCTTATAGGTGTTCCAGATGATGGTCTCTGATGTGGGACGAACAATCAGTTCCTCCTCCAGCTTAGCTGTTGGATCAACCTCAACACCACTCTTATCCTCTTTGGCACGCAGACGGTAGTGTGTCACTACTGCACACTCCTTAGCAAATCCCTCAACATGCTCAGCCTCCTTTGAAAGGAATGACTTTGGAATCAGCAAGGGGAAGTATGCGTTCTGAGCACCAGTTTCCTTAAACATCTTGTCAAGCTGCTGTTGCATCTTTTCCCAGATGGCATAGCCATAGGGCTTAATCACCATACATCCACGTACGGCACTCTGCTCAGCCAGATCAGCCTTCACTACCAGGTCGTTAAACCACTGGCTGTAGTTATCGGCTCTTTTTGTCAGTTCTTTTAATTCTTTTGCCATTTTTCTCTATGATTTCTCAATTTTGCCTGCAAAATTAATAATAAAAATCGGACTAACCAAGAAATCACCTTATTATTGCGTGAAATATAAAAAAAATCCCATTTCATTTGTTATTTCATCGGGAATTTCGTATCTTTGTGCCCGTAAACAAAGAATGGACAATGAAAACTATCTTTAAAGCCAACCTAAAAGTTACCTTCAGAATCGTACCTTTGTTACTGATTTTGACCGTATTAGTCAGCTGCAATTCTGAACATCGTTTACGTTCGCCTGAAGAAAAAGGTCCCCTTTATGATCATATTTTTGAACGCTTCTTGGTCATACAGAATTATTATAATACTGATCAGCATGACTCACTCGAACTGGTTGCTCCCGAGGTGATGGAACTCAGCAAAAAGCATCATTATTGGCGCTTGTATTATATGGCCTGGCACCTGATGGGGGAGGATATGGCCTTCCTTGGTGAGTATGAACGTGCCATGACGTTAGCACAAGACATGCGACAGGATGCAAAGAAACGCAACTGTGATTTCGGTTTATCGCAGTCGTATGCGGTGATGGGCCTTATTTTTTCGTTGCAACATAACTATAGTGAATCAGCCCGCTGGCTGAAAGAGGCCATCCGGGTGTTTGATACGAATATAGGCGGTTATTTCGCATTGAATGACCTCTATTTCCGTTATGTCGAGACTATGCGCAATGGAAACATGAAGGACGGATCTACGGATAGTATCCTGACCGTATGGAAAAAGAACCTGGATGATCATTATCGTTCCATAGAGTATGCCAATGCCTACGCAAAATATTTCGATATGCTTTCTACCACGTTGTTGGATGAGGAGCGGTATGATGAAGCATTAGCCGCTAATGACTCAGCGGAATACTACAGGTCCTATGACGGGCAAGCTATCTCTTTTATGCAGATTATCAACGATCGCGTAGAAATACTATATGCAAAGGGTGACTATCAACAGGCGATGACCTGTCTGGACCAGGAACAACATGTGATTGACAGTCTGGAGCAGGCTGGCATACAGGTACCTCTGACGAGCTATACCAATGTTGAAGAGTTACGCCATTTGATCTATGCGGCCCAAGGACGCTATCAGGATGCCTACCATGCGAAGGTGAAGCACGACAGTCTGCTACATCTGATAGAGAACCAAGATATACGTGAGCAGATACAACAGCTGAACAGACAGTACGATGTCCATGAGATGCAGCGTCAGAACCAACAGTTGCAACAACGTTCCCGTTTCACAACAGGTGGTGTTGCCATGGTGCTGGGCATCATCGCTATGCTGGTGTTCCTCACAACGAGTAACCGCTGGCGCCACACCCTCGAGGTCAAGAACCGCCAGTTGGAGCGTGAGCGTAATGTGGTGGTGGCTCAGAACAAGCAGTTGGCCGTTGAACGTGACCGTGCCGAGGCAGCCTCTAAAGCCAAGACAGCCTTCCTGCAGAGCATGACGCATGAGATACGAACCCCACTTAACGCCATCAGCGGATTCACCCAGGTACTCACAATGCCTGGTATGACACTGCCAGAGAGTGAACGTCATGATTTCAGTGAGCGCATACAGGAGAACACCCGTATGCTCACCAATATCCTTGATGACCTGATCCTCATCTCGAATATGGAAGGCAGCAAGGAACTGGCGCCCGCAGAGCCAACGTTACCTATCACAATTGTAGCCACGGCAGCAGATACCATAGCCCATCAGTTGTCGAAGGATGTCACAATCGATGTGGTCTGTGACCTCCCAGATGATGAGACCATCATGACACATCCCACACAGATCAGTATTATACTCCAGAAACTGCTCGATAATGCAGCCAAATTCACGCAACAGGGTCTCATCACACTGAGTTTGAAACGTGAAGGTGATCAATTGCATTTTGCTGTGAGTGATACCGGTCCGGGCATTCCCGAGGATAAGCGTGACTTTATCTTTGAACGTTTCACCAAACTGGATGCGTTTACACAGGGTACCGGTCTTGGACTGTGGATAGCTCGCATGCTGGCAGAATACCTGCAGGGCACACTCACCCTCGACACCTCTTATACTGGCGGATCAAAGTTTGATTTAATTATCCCTATCAGCATACAACCACAAGCATGAAAGACAAGTTTTTTTCATTGTTAGGTTTCTCAAAACAGAGAGACAGCCTGCGCACCGAGATCATTTCGGGTATCACCACCTTTATCACCATGGTTTATATCCTGGCACTTATGCCTGTCATCTTTGAACCGCTAGGTGATATGGGATTCCCTGTTGAGTCGCTCTTCACTGCCACCGCGCTATCAGCCATCGTTGGTACCTTATTGATGGCATTTATCGCCAAGCGTCCGTTTGGACTAGCGCCTGGACTCACCCTCAACACCTTTTTTGTTGAGACGGTTTGCATTGCCTTGGGCTATTCATGGCAGTTCGCACTCACAGCGGTACTCATTGAGGGATTGCTTTTCGTGCTTCTCTGTGTGAGTAATATGCGCCAGGTCATCTTCGAAATGGTGCCTACGCCTTTGAAGTACGCTTTTGCTGCCGGTATCGGTTTCTTTGTGGCCATGATTGGTTTTAAGAACAGTGGCATATTGGCAGAGGGTACCATCTTCAATCATATGGAGACCCTGATCTCTCCATCGTCGTTACTGTTCCTGCTTGGTTTGTTACTTACGGGATTGTTTACCGTCATGCGCATCAAGGGCGGTTTGCTGTTAGGTATTGTCATTGTGACCGTGGTTGGTATCCCCTTTGGTGTCACCCTTATCCCAGATCATGTGGTGTCGCTGCCACCATCACCAACACCGCTGTTCTGTCAGTTCTCTTTTGATGTCATGCTACAGCCTGATTTCTGGGTGGTTGTCATGACGATGCTGTTCTTCGATGTCTTTGACACACTTGGTACCGTGGTAGGTGTGATGGCCAGCTCGGGTATCATCCGAAAGAATGGCCGTATCCCTCATATGCGTAGTATCATGCTGAGTGATGCCCTTGCCACCATGTCGGGCGCCTGCTTAGGATGCAGCACAGTGACCACCTATGTAGAGAGTTCAACAGGCTTTGCTGAAGGCGGTCGCACTGGCGTGTCAGCCCTTGTCACTGCCTTCTGTTTCGCTCTTAGTTTGTTTTTTGCGCCCTTGTTCCTGGCGATACCAGCAGCTGCCACATCACCAGCGATGGTAGTAGCAGGTTTCTACCTTTTTGGGGTTGTACGACATATCAAACTCACTTTCAATCTCGAGGCTATGCCGGCTTTCCTCACCATCCTACTGATGCCTATAACGGGCAGCATATCCGACGGCATCCTCACAGGACTGATATCGTACATCATCCTGTCGTATGCCTATTCCTTCATGCGGCACATCAAGGAGCGTAAAGAAAGAAAAGAAGGTTAGCCCTATTTCCTTTTAATAGCCAACATCGTAAGGTCATCACTCTGCTCGGCATCGCCAACGAAGCCGCTTACTGCCGCTGACATCTTTTCAATGACTTGCTTCGCAGAAACTTGACTCTCGTTCAAGATCTGCTTTGCTTCATTGAATATGCGGGCTTCGGTAAACAGCTGATGCTGACTGTTCTCTGCTTCAGTCAGTCCATCGGTATAGAGGAAAATCAACGTATCCGCATCGATATTGGTCTCCTGAGATTCGAATTTAAAGCCAGGCATCACACCAACCGGCAGGTTAGAGTGACAAGCCAGCAGTTGACACTCCTGATTCTTCAGATTCATCAGCAGCGGCGCATCATGACCACCATTACAGTATTTCATGTGTCCGGTCTGTAAGTCGAGTGAACCAATGAACAGCGTTACAAACATGTTTGAATCGTTTTGGTCAGACAGCGCCTCGTTCATCTGTTCCATAATCAGACAGGGCTCTTCGAGATGCGATGAGACAATGCGGAACAATGTGCGTGAGACGGCCATCACCAACGAGGCTGGCACGCCCTTTCCCGACACGTCACCAATGACAAAGAACAGCTTGTTATCGCGTATATAGAAATCGAACAGATCGCCTCCTACAGCCTTTGCTGGCGTTAGACTACCGTAGATATCGATGTCCTTACGGTCAGGATAGGGTGGATATATCTTTGGCAGCATCGACATTTGGATGTCGCTTGCCACCTTCAGCTCTCCTTCAATACGCCCTTTCTGTTCATTTACCCTTTTTAGTTCCTCGATCTGTTTGTTCAGTGAGGTCTGCATCATCGCAAACGAGTCGTGCAGGTGCTTCATCTCATCACGTGTGCGTATCTGTGGCAGCGATGCGTTCAGGTTACCCTTGGCAATATTATCCGCAGAGCGGGCAAACAGCGCCAAGGGGCGTGTGGCGCGCTTCAGGATGCTCCGACAAATGATAAATAACACCAGCAAGCCAAACAGCATGACACCAATGATAATCATCGAGTACTTTGCAGAACGGTTGGTGATCAGCTTATAGGGTATGACCGTGGCCATCGACCAGCCAGTGCGGATGATCGGACTATAGCTGACCACAAACTTGGTGCCGTCACGGTCGATGGTCTTCATACCGCTCTTGCCGTCAATCATCTCGTAACCAATCTGATTATCGATACTGTCGGTGGATTTCATCGAGTAGGTGAAGTAGGTATCATTCAATATGCGATCACGCAACGGGTGGGAGATATAGGTGCCACCCTTACCGATGATATAGCTGTAGGCATAGTCATAGAAGAACGAACTGTCGTTCTCTATCTCTGCCTGTAGTTCTTTCTCATTATCCACATCTACTTCCAACGCTTTCTGATTAAAGTCCACATCACTTTTTCTCAGTAGGTCAGACACCCATTCAAGCGATATGTCAGCAGTTAGAATGGCATAGATGTGTCCATTCTTGTCATAGAGTGGGTGAGAATAGGTGGTCATCATCTGCTCACCGCCACCACGGTCATAATAAGGCTCACTCCAGTAGTTCTTCTTCAACAACTTCGGAATCAGATACCAGTCCATATAGTGGTACTCGTAGTCAGCCGTTCCCAACTGCTTGGTATAGATCACACCGCCAATACCGCGATAGGCATAAGGAGAGTACTGCTCGCCCTTCTCCTGATAGTAGTAGGGTTCGAAAGCAACGGTAGAGCCCACGATATAGGGATTGATCTCCAGCAGACGACGCACGATACGATACATGTCGTCAGGGTTCTTCAACGACATCTCCACCTCGGGTATGGTATTATATACGGCCACCTCTACCGCCTGCATGACGGTGTTGATGCGCTGGTTTGTGATCTCCATGCGGCTCTTGGCATTCTCTGTTGAACCGAGTAGCACCCCCTTGGCACCGAAGTAGGTTACCAGATAGGTGATAATCACAAATACCACCAACACCGTGAGCATGATCAGCATGGTGATTCTGGCATACAATGTATGGAAGGGCTTAAAGAATTCGATATGTTTCATGGCTCTGTAATTTGTTTGTAAGTGACAGGTTTCTTCAGTTCTCCGCCTTGCAGCAGTATGCTATTGGCGAGGTTCAGACCCTCGGGCGCCAACTTATATGAACGCTTACCCGTCTTAGGGTTTATCAGCAGGCGCAGACACTCATTCAACATCCATTTCTGTGCTGCTTCATTGGCAGCGATGCCCGACTGTCGCATATAGAACAGCACAATATCCATCGTCTCCTTCGGGTGCGTGAGCACGTATTCCCATCCTTTCTTGGATGCCCTCACAAACTTATCAACCTCTGTTTTGTGCGTCTTATAAAATTGTCTGGTCACATAAAGGCCATCTTCAGGAACATTGCAACCTATATTACGCATATACATCAACTGCTCCTTCTTCAGACGCTGACCTGACATAATCAGTTGGTACAACTCATTGTAACTCATGGCCAGTGTGGCGTCGATAGCACCGGAGATGAAAAGGTTGGTATGTGACATAAAGGGAATCCACTCTATGTTCACCTTCTGTCTGCGAGCCAGTGCAATGGGCAGATTCGACACACCAGACCGGAAGCAGCCCACACGTTTACCATCCAGACTCTTCAAACTTCTCAGTGGCTCGTGAGATATAATCATCTGCCCGCTCTGCTGGAAATATTGCATCACGTTAACCAGTTCGTCACCATCGTCAATCATCTGCAAAGCAGATGCTAGTTGGAGTGACACGATATGGCTTTCACCGTGTTTTAGTTTGTTTACTCCTGTACTTGAGGCAGACGGATGTTTGATAATCACGTTCAAGCCCTCATCCTTATAAAAGCCCATGGCATCAGCCACATAAAATCCTGCGAATTGTGCCTGAGCCGTCCATGTAGGTGTATATACCATCTGCGTCTGTGCACATACATGGTGTGTGCAAAAGGTGCTTAAAGCAATGGTCACGAAGAATTGTCTTATTCTCATATTTATAGTATTATGTTGCAAAATTAATACTTTTAATCTGTTTCCCCCTCACTGATTAATTAATTTTTGTTAAAACACAGAGGAATACATGGTTTTCATGGTAGAAAAGTGTTATTTAAACCACTAAAAAAGAGTGACCGTTGCAGTCACTCTTTTTTATGGATTACTGAATTCCTTCTTCGCGGAGTTTCTGTTGCCAGCGCCATGCGGTACGCAGGATCTCATCCGTTGGCGTTTCAGCCTTCCATCCTAATACCTTATTGGCCTTATCCACATTACCCCAAACTTGCTCGATATCGCCCTCACGACGTGGCGCGTAGGTCCAGTTAACCTTCACTCCGGTAGCCTTCTCGAAGCCCTCTACAACCTCGAGTGTTGACAGACCCTTACCGGTACCGATGTTGAACACCTCAACAGCCTCGCACTCAGGCTTGTCGAGCACACGCTCCATAGCCTTCACATGTGCCTTGGCCAGATCAACTACATAGATATAGTCGCGGATACAGGTCTTATCAGGTGTGTTGTAGTCGTTACCGAAGATCTTCAGCTGCTCACGGATACCCATAGCAGTCTGGGTAACGAATGGGATGAGGTTCATGGGCACACCGTTAGGCAACTCACCGATGAGTGCTGATGGATGCGCACCGATGGGGTTGAAGTAACGCAGGATGATACTCTTGATAGGCGCACCCGAGTGGATATAATCCTGGATGATCTCCTCGTTCACTTGCTTGGTGTTGCCATAAGGGCTCATGGCCTTCTGAATAGGAGCGTTCTCTGTGACCGGCAGGTGCTCTGGAGCAGGCTGTCCATAGACAGTGCAACTTGAAGAGAAGATGATACCTTTTACATTGTACTTTGGCATGAGCTCCAGCAGATTGATGAGTGAAGTGAGATTATTACGATAGTAGAGTAGGGGCTTCTCTACGCTCTCACCAACGGCCTTTGAGGCTGCGAAATGGATGATACCCTCAATCTTCGGATATTTCTTGAAGACGCCCTCAAGTGCTTCCATGTTGCAGCAGTCAACCTGCTCAAAAGCAGGACGGATACCTGTGATCTTTTCAATACCGTCAACCACATTGGCATTAGAGTTCGATAGGTTGTCGATGATAACTACTTCGTAGCCTGCTTCCTGCAGTTCAACGGTAGTGTGACTGCCAATAAAACCGGTTCCACCGGTAACAAGGATTGTTTGTTTCATAATGCTTAATTATATTGATATAGTTGTTTTGAATGTTCCATTTTGTGAAAACTCGTCGAGCGGCAATGGCTGACGAGACAAAGCGAAGAGTGTTGACCCAGACCCTGACATCGCAGCATAGGTGGCACCCAAGGCATACAACCGTTCCTTGACAGCGCCCAGTTCGGGGTGCACCGCAAACACGCTTTCTTCAAAATCATTGGTCAGAAGATCACGCCACTCTTCCACCGGGCGCTGGACCACGTCACGACAACAAACCGCAGGATGATGGGGTTTGATCAAGGCAAAAGCCTCACGGGTTGACACCGGAATATCTGGTCGAACCAACGACAGATACCAGCCTGACAAAGAGAGGTTTATAGGCTTTAGAATATCTCCTATTCCCTCCGCATAACAAGGCTCGTTGAGAATGAAGAAAGCGCAGTCAGCACCTAAGCGGGCAGCATAGCTGATCATCTGTTCACAGCTCAGTCCCAACCCAAACATCTGGTTGAGCAGCGTGATCATGAAGCCACAATCACTCGAACCTCCCCCCATGCCAGCCTGTGTAGGGATACCTTTATATAGATGCGCATGCACGCGTGGTATCTGTGGGAAGTCAGCTTTTAATAATTGATAAGCCCGAACCACCAGATTACGTTGTTCGTCGCCATCAATGACGATGTTAGTCACCTTCAGGTCACAATCAACAGCAGACGGGAAGGCTGGATCCATCTCCTGCACCTCGAGGGCATCAGTGATGGGCACTGGGAAGAAGACGGTCTCGAGATTGTGATAACCATCAGGACGTTTTTCTACGACATTCAATCCGAGATTAATCTTTGCTATAGGATGAACTAACATGGCACTTAGCGTTTTTATGATTTGTTCTTGGGTTTACCACTTGACTTGCCGTTAGGTTTACCTTTCGACTTGCCGTGACCTTTTGAATGCCAACGGCCATTGCGACGGCTGGTAGGTTTCTTCTCACGCTTGGTGTAGGCAGGTGCCTCACCAAGTCCCTCAGGCAGGGGTACCTTCTCGACCTCCTTACCCAGGAAGTGCTCAATGGACTGGAAGCGGTAGATATCAGCATCACTCACAAAGGTGATGGCCTCACCATCACGATCAGCACGAGCCGTACGGCCAATGCGATGCACATAGTCCTCTACATCTGCTGGCACATCGTAATTGATCACCAACCGGATATCGTCGATATCAATGCCACGTGCCACGATGTCGGTTGCCACCAACACATCTGTTTTGCCTGCTTTGAAACGGAACATCGCCTCGTCGCGTTCTGCCTGTGACAGGTCAGAATGCATCTGGTCGCAGTTGATATGCATCGACTTGAGCTTACGGGTGACCTCCTTGACACGCTCTTTCTTGCCAGAGAAGATGATGACACGCTGCAGGTCGCCACTCTTAAAGATGTGGTGTATGATCTTGAGTTTCTGTGGCTCGTAGCACACATACGCCATCTGGTGAATCTTCTCAGCAGGTTTTGAGACGGCAATCTTCACCTCAACAGGGTCGTGGAGCAGTTGGACAGCCAACTCACGGATCTTCTTAGGCATCGTGGCAGAGAACATGATGCGCTGACAGTTGTCGGGCAGTTCTTTGACCAGTTTCATGATGTCGTCGATGAATCCCATGTCAAGCATGCGATCAGCCTCGTCGAGCACAAAGAATGAGCAACGCGACAGATCCAGGTTGCCCACCTTCAGGTGACTGAGCAGTCGTCCTGGCGTAGCAATGAGCACATCAGCGCCCATACGCATGGAGCGCAGTTCCTGGTCGTAGCGGTTTCCGTCGTTGCCACCATAGACAGCGACACTGCTCACATCGTCGAGGTAGTAGCCAAACCCTTGCATGGCCTGGTCAATCTGTTGTGCCAACTCACGCGTAGGTGACATAATGATGGCGTTGATGGCATCCTTAGGATAGTTGCCATCATCAAGTTCTGACAAGATAGGCAGCAGGTAGGCTGCTGTCTTGCCTGTGCCCGTCTGGGCCACACCCAACACATCGTAGCCATCAAGAATCTCAGGTATACAACGCTCCTGTATGGGTGTCATCTCCTCGAAATGCATGTCATAGAGTGCATCGAGGATATTGTCATTCAGATATGTTTCTTCAAATTTCATTTAATTAGGTGCTTGTCTATAGCAGAAATATGCAATGAATAAATATAATACGTTTGGAACCCACGCAGCCACTAAAGCTGGTGTGTCGGCATTGATAGCGAAGGTGGCACTGATCGTTTGCAGCAGGATATAGCCAAAGGAGAGTCCCAGACCGATACCCAGATAAAGTCCCATACCGCCTTTTCGCTTACGACTGGAGAGAGAGACACCTATCAAGGTGAGGATAAACGAAGCAAACGAGGTGGCTATACGTTTATGAAACTCCACCTCATACTGGACCACATTGACAGAGCCGCGTTCCATCTGTTTGCCGATATAGTCGCGTAGCTCGGTAATGGTCAATGTTTCCTGTTGTCCCTTAGAGAAGACGAGATCCATAGGCTCCATCTGTATCAGGGTATCGATAACTGCACCGCTCTGGATCTCCTCTCGCAGCCCCTTCAGGGTACGGATCTTGTAATTCTGTGCCTTCCAATGATAGCGTGCGTCACTGATTGAATCATAGCGGATGACCGATGCAGTCATGTGACTCACCAGTTTCTTGTTTTCAAACTTATCCAACGAGAAACCATAACCGGTACGTGTCACGTCATCGTACTGTTGTATATAGGCAATCACACCTGGTGATACCATCAGTTGCACATTGCTGGCAGAGAGGTTCTTCTTTTTGTTCTTATACTTCGACTCAAACTCCATCTTGACCTGGTTACCCTTCGGGATCACATAGCCACCAAGATAGAAGTTGACGGCTGCGATGAGGGCAGCAGACATCATATATGGTCGCAGCAGTCGCTTGAAGCTGACACCGGCGGCCAACATCGCAATGATTTCGGAATTGCCTGCCAGTTTGGAGGTAAAGAAGATTACTGCAATGAAAACGAACAACGGTGAGAACAGATTGGCAAAGTAGGGTACGAAGTTGGCATAATAGTCAAACACAATGGCCTTGAGTGGCGCATTGTAGGTCGTAAACTTTGACAGGTTCTCATTGACATCAAATACGATCGAGATCGAGATGATCAGGATGATTGAGAAAATATATGTACCAATGAACTTGGCTATGATATACCGGTCGAGTCGTCTCATCGTCTTCTTCCTAATTGATCAATCACAGAGCGTTTCCATTGTACAAAATCCCCAGCAATGATATGTTGCCGCGCATCGCCCACCAGTCGGAGGTAGAATGCCAAGTTATGTATCGAGGCAATCTGCATCGCTAAGAGTTCCTGTGCTTTGAACAGATGGTGCAGATAGGCTTTTGAATGGATGCGGTCTATCTCACAACCGTCGGGATCGATGGGTGAGAAATCGTTCTCCCATTTCTTGTTACGCATATTCATGGTGCCCTCATAAGTGAAGAGCATGGCATTACGTCCATTACGTGTGGGCATCACACAGTCGAACATGTCAACACCGCGTTCAATGCCTTCCAGAATATTCTGAGGTGTACCGACCCCCATCAGATAACGTGGACGATCTTTGGGCAAGATCTCATTCACCACCTCGACCATCTCATACATCACCTCTGTGGGCTCGCCTACAGCCAAACCTCCAATAGAGGCACCGCCACCATCATTCAAACGGCTCAGCACGTCGCAAACATGTTTGGCGGCATCCTGTCGCAGATCCTTATATGTGCAGCCCTGTACGATCGGGAACAAGGTCTGTTTGTAGCCGTACAGTGGCTCGGTCTCATTGAAACGCTTCACACAACGCTCCAGCCATCTCTGCGTGAGACGAAGGCTGTTCTCTGCATATTTGTAGTCGCTCTGACCTGGAGGACACTCATCGAACGCCATCATGATATCAGCACCAATCACACGTTCGGTATCCATGACATTCTCGGGGGTGAAGATATGTTTTGAGCCATCAATATGACTACGGAATTCACATCCCTCCTCACGCAGCTTCCGGATGCCAGTGAGCGAGAAGACCTGGAAACCGCCAGAGTCAGTCAGGATGGGGCGGTCCCATGTATTAAACTTATGTAAGCCGCCAGCCTGTCGCAGGATATCAAGACCTGGACGCAGATAAAGATGATAGGTGTTGCCTAGGATGATCTGTGCCTTTACCTGCTCACGCAATTCGCTGAAATGCACGCCTTTCACACTTCCTACCGTGCCTACTGGCATGAAGATAGGCGTCTGAATCTGTCCGTGATCGGTTGTTATCAATCCCGCACGAGCATCACTGCCAGCATCGGTATGTTGTACTTCAAATGTCATCAGTTCTTCTCTTCTTTTTCTTCCTTAATGGTAAAATCAAGTGGATTCTCTACAATCTCATCGGTGAGTGCAAATTTCCACACATCCTGCACATTCTCCACATAGTGGAAGTTCACGCCACTGAGGTAGATGTCAGGGATCTCGAGAATATCTTTCTCATTCTCCTTGCACATCACGATATCGGTGATACCTGCACGTTTGGCAGCCAGGATTTTCTCTTTGATACCTCCAACAGGCAATACCTTACCACGGAGTGTAATCTCACCCGTCATCGCTGTGTTCTTACGTACCTTACGCTGGGTAAGGGCAGAAGCGATGGAAGTGGCGATAGTGATACCTGCAGATGGACCATCCTTCGGTGTTGCTCCCTCAGGCACATGGATATGAATATTCCAATGGTCGAAGATGCGATAGTCGATATTCAAGGTCTCAGCATGTGCTTTGACATACTCGAGAGCCAGGATTGCCGACTCCTTCATCACATCGCCCAGATTTCCTGTGAGCGTGAGTTTAGAACCTTTACCCTTTGACAATGAGGTCTCTATGAAGAGAATCTCGCCACCCACAGAGGTCCATGCCAAGCCAGTGACAACGCCTGCATAGTCATTACCCTGATAGATATCACGGTAGAAAGGTGGCTTACCCAGCAGGTCCTCCAGTTCGTTCGGCGTAATCTTCTTGTAGTCCATCGCATCATCCATCTGACGCTTGAAGGCAATCTTACGGAGTGCCTTATTGATCTGTTTTTCAAGTTGGCGTACACCACTTTCACGGGTATAGCGCTCAATGATCATCTCGATGGCCGACTTGTTGAATGTGGGCTTAAAACCCTTCATGTTAAGACCCGTATTATTGATTTCCCGTGGTATCAAGTGACGCTTCGCAATTTCTATCTTTTCCTCTGTAATATAACCACTTACGTCGATAACCTCCATACGGTCGAGTAGGGGACGAGGAATAGTACTCAAGTTATTCGCGGTGGCAATGAAAAGCACCTTTGAGAGGTCGTAATCCACGTCCAGGTAGTTGTCGTGGAAAGCATTATTCTGCTCAGGATCGAGCACCTCCAGCAGGGCTGATGCGGGGTCGCCATGAACGGTGTTCTGTGTCACCTTATCAATCTCATCAAGAATAAACACAGGATTGCTGGTACCTGCCTTCTGGATGCTCTTGATGATACGTCCCGGCATGGCACCAATATACGTACGTCGGTGACCACGGATCTCTGCCTCATCATGAAGACCACCCAGTGACACACGTACATACTTACGTTTCATGGCAGCTGCAATAGACTTACCCAGCGATGTCTTACCAACTCCTGGAGGGCCGTAGAGACATAGGATAGGGGACTTGAGGTCACCGCGCAGCGCCAGCACTGCCATATATTCCAAGATACGCTCTTTAACCTTCTCCATGCCATAGTGGTCCTGGTCCAGGATTTTTTGTGCGCGCTTCAGGTTCAGATCATCGGTACTGTACTCTCCCCAAGGCAGACCAACCAGGGTCTGAAGGTATGTTAGTTGCACATTATAATCCGGACTCTGCGGATTGATATTATTCAACTTATCACACTCCTTGCGGAAAATTTTTTCAACTTCCAATGGCCAAGCCTTGTGGAGCGCTTTGTTCTTCAGTTCCTGAGTCTCAGCGCTCTCGCCATTTCCCATCTCTGCCTGGATATTCTTAATCTGCTGCTGCAAGAAATAGTTACGTTGTTGCTCATCAAGATCCTCACGCGTCTTATTACGGATCTCTGCCTTCAAATTCAACAACTTCATTTCACGATCGAGTTTTCTCATCGTCAAGAACAGGCGTTCTTTGATAATGTCCGACTCAAGCAACTGCTGCTTCTCCCGATGATTGATGGGCATATTCGAGCAGACATAGTTCAGCATCACCACCGGACTTGACACATTATTCACTCCGAAAGATGCTTCATCTGGAATTTCTTCTGCCATGCTGATATAACGCAAAGCCATATCACGCAGGTCGTCAATGGCTGCGTCAAATTCTTTATCACCTTTTGCAGGCATCTGACTAGGCATAGGCGTCACGCTTCCCTCGAGATAAGGTGTGGTTGAGACGATCTCATCCAGAGAAAAACGTCCATATGCCTGGATAATAGCCGTACAATTACCATTGGGAAGTGTCAGGATCTTCATCACCTTGGCAAACACGCCTACATGATACAGATCTGCGTATTCGGGGTCTTCCACCTCCGGATCAACTTGTGCTACCACACCTATAATAAGCGATTTGCGCTCAGCTTTCATCACCAGTGACTTGCTTTTCTTGCGACCTATCAACACCGGTGTCATAACACCTGGGAACAGGACCATATTACGCAAGGCAAGAATAGGCAGGACTTCTGGCTCCTTAATCTTCAAAAAATCTTTGAAATCTCCTTCGATATCAGTTATCATAGAGAATCCTGAATTGTTATACTGATTACTCATTTTTCTAATATATGTTTTGGTGTGCAAAGTTACTAATAATAATTAAGAAATAAGAATGATAGGCAGATATTTTACAAATAATTAGTATCTTTGCAGCAATTATGAGTAAAAATAGCTTTCAGTTTAAACAATTCACTGTGTATCAAGAGCGCTGTGCCATGAAAGTAGGCACGGATGGCACTTTACTTGGCGCCTGGGCCAATGCGCCCGAAGGTCCCTCAAGCATTTTAGATATCGGAACGGGTACTGGCCTTGTTGCGCTCATGATGGCCCAGCGGTTTCCTGAGGCAACGATTCATGGCATAGATATTGACACGGAAGCTGTTGCGCAAGCCACAGAGAATGTGGCACGTTCTCCATTTGCCAGCAGAATTATGATAAATAGATGCGACGCCACCAAAATTACGGACATGGAAGGGTATGATGCCATTGTCTGCAATCCTCCTTACTTTGTGGATGCTTTGACCTGTCCGGAAGCACAACGCACCATGGCCAGGCATGCCACCACGTTAAACTACAAAAGTTTAGCAAAAATAGCCAAAAAGCTTTTAAAGCCTCATGCTGTATTATCCGTTGTTATTCCTGTGGAATATGAAGAAAATATAGAATCGGCGGTTACATTCGAGGGACTGTTCGTTAGTCGTGTCTGCCAGATTAAAACAACGCCAAATAAATTACCGAAACGGTTACTCATGGAAATCCGGAAGCAACCAGTTGACGCCATTGATTTCACAGAGCAGGTGCTCGAAATATCGCCAGGCATCAGGAGTGACTGGTATCATGAGCTTACAAAAGATTTTTATATTAAATAGTTCCCTGATTCCCCGAATAGGACCGTACCGTTATACTCAATTTATCATAATGTTGATTCATATTTAAAAGGAGGCCTGAAAAAATTGCCTCCAAGGAATCATCCTGAAGGCAATTTTTTTGGTTTGGATTTGTTGGTGCCGTATTAGAATGGCAGATCATCAGAAGAACCCTCGCTTGCAGGTTCCTGAGCTGGAGGGAATGGAGACGTTGCCTCTGACGGAGCAGCTACAGGCGCACCTGGAACAGGCTGCTGACCACGAATCACATTGTAAGCACGGATATCGTTGTACCAGCGTCCGTTGTACTCACGCGCATCAATATCAAACTGAACGGTCAACTCTTCACCATTCTGAATATTGAACTGGTTAATTCTGTCTTCACCAAACACATTGAACAAACAACGTTTTGGATACTGACCAGGAACCTCAAGTACATACTCCTGAGTTTTCCACGAATTACCTGTGCGAGCTGATACACCGCCACGAGCCTCCATTACGGCAATAATTTTACCTGTTAATTCCATTATCTTTTTTGTTTTTATTTGTTGAAATTATCGTTTTCAGTGTGCGAAATTACTAAAAATAGTTTGAATAACACAAATTTCTCCTTTTTTTTTTGCTCATTACAACGTTTTTTTGTAATTTTGTGCTCATAATATAAATAAGTAGTAAACATAAAATAACTATAAACTATGCGTTTTAGATTATCAAGCACAGCATTGAGCGCAAAGCTCACAGCGCTCTCAAGAGTGATTAACAGCAAGAATGCCCTTCCCATCTTGGGAGACTTCTTGTTTGAGATTAATGACAACATCCTGTATCTGACAGCTTCAGACTCAGAGAATGTGATGAAGACTCAGTTGGAATTGACAGAAAGTGAAGGCAATTTCCGTTTTGCAATTGGCAATCACGATTTGTTGGAAGCTGTTAAAGGTTTCTCTGAGCAGCCCATCACTTTCGATGTCAATCTTGAACAGAACCTGGTTAAGATCAGCTATCAGAACGGTCTGTTCTCTTTGCCTATTGACAACGCTGATGAATATCCTGTAGCACAAGAAGTGAATGAGTTTGCTAAGACGATCACCATGTCGAAATCCATCTTGGCAGAGAACATCAACCGAACCATCTTTGCTACTGCTCAGGACGAGCTGCGCCCTGTGATGAATGGTATCTATTTCGATCTGACAACTGATCATCTGGCCGTTGTTGCCTCTGATGGTCACAAGTTGGTACGTAACCAGATCTACACCATTAAGAGCAATGAGCCTGCAGCCTTCATCCTTCCTAAGAAACCCGCCACTCTGCTCAAGAACCTGCTTGGCAAGGACGGAGACGATGTAACGATTCGCTTTGATGAGCGAAATGCAGAAATCAACTTTGGCGATGGTGTACTGCAGTGCCGTCTGATAGAAGGTCGCTACCCCAACTATAATTCCGTGATTCCACAGAATAATCCAAACGTGGTGCGCTTAGACCGTCTGGCTCTGTTGGCCGCTCTGCGCCGTGTACAGCCATTTGCTAATGACTCCAGCAATTTGGTTCGCTTCCATGTAGAGGGTTCAACCTTCCAGTTGGATGCAGAAGATTACGATTTCTCGAAAACAGCTACTGAGCGCATGACTTGCGATTATAACGGTACACCTATGAGTATCGGTTTTAAGGGCAATGCCTTCATTGAGATCTTGAGCAATATTGAGTGCCCGGAGGTTACCATCCAGTTGGCTGATTCTAGTCGCGCAGGTCTGGTATTGCCAAGTGAACAGCCTGAGGATCAGGAGGTTCTAATGTTAATGATGCCCATGTTGATTAACGATTAAAAGCGAAGAGAAACGTGAAACTTAATCTAACCAAACCGCTGATTATATTTGATTTGGAGACTACGGGCCTTGATTTAGTCAAGGACCGTATTATCCAGATCTCATATATCAAAGTATATACTGACGGACGTGAGGAACGTGGCAATGAGCTGGTGAACCCAGAGAAACCCATTGAGCCGCTCATCACCCAGTTAACAGGTATTTCAAACGAAGATGTTAAGGACAAGCCAACCTTCAAGCAGTTGGCTGCAAAGTTAGCTGACAAGTTCACAGGCTGTGACTTTGCCGGTTTCAACTCCAATCACTTTGACATCCCCTTGCTTGCAGAGGAATTCCTGCGTGCCGGCATCGATTTCGACTTCAACAAAAGTCGTATGATTGACGCTCAAACGATTTTCCATAAGATGGAACGCAGAAATCTGGCTGCTGCTTATAAGTTCTATTGCGGCAGAAAGATGGAAGAAGATTTTGAGGCCCACCGCGCTGATCAGGATACGGAAGCCACCTACCGTGTGCTGATGGGCGAACTTGATAAGTATGCGCCAGGTGCTAATGAGGATGCAGAAAAGGTACTTGAAAACGACATGGATCAGTTGGCAGAATTCTCACGTGTCAACAACAATGTTGACTTTGCAGGACGCATTGTGTGGGCAGAGATGAAGGATCGCAATGGCAATCCCCTACTCGATGCTGACGGCCATCCTCGTATGACAGAAGTATTCAATTTTGGTAAGCACAAAGGTATCCCTGTAGCAGATGTCCTGCATATTGATCCAGGCTATTACAGTTGGATTCTCTCTGGCGATTTCACCTATAACACCAAACAGGTTCTTACGCGCATTCGCCTTCGTGAATCAAAACTGAACGGATGAGTAGCATAAAGGCTTTTTTAACAGCAATACTTACACTTGCAGTTCTTGAGACTGACGCTCAAGAGCTGCAAGTTAAAGTTAATGTTAATCATAGCCAGATACAAGGTACCGATGCCAGTGTCTTTGAAAACCTGCAACAGACTATAGAACAGTTCATGAACGAGCGTTCCTGGACAGCGTTGCAGTTCCAGAAGAACGAGCGTATCCAGTGTAATCTTCATCTCACCGTCAATAAGTATCAGCGCGAAGAAAACCGTTTTGAGTGTACCGCTCAGATTCAAGCCAATCGTCCTATCTATCAATCAGCCTATACATCCACCTTATATAATAATAGGGATGTTAACTTCAACTTTGTTTTCCAGCAATTCGATCAGTTGAACTTTGCTGAAGAACATGTTGACAACCAATTAACAGCCTTGTTAGCATACTATGCAATGCTCATCATCGGACTCGACCTTGACAGTTTTGCTCCATTAGGTGGCACAGATGTTCTGCAGCGCTGTCTGGTGCTGGTGAATAATGCGCAACAGCTGGACTTCCCTGGATGGAAGATGTTTGATGACAACAGGAACCGCTTTGCCATCATCAGTGATTATTTGGACGAGGCCATGACCCCCTTCCGTCAGTTACAATACGATTATTACCGGAAAGGACTAGACGAGATGGCCAATCATGTCGAGCGAGGCCGAAAAGAAATCTCCGAAGCGCTGGAACAAGACTTGAAGAAGGCGCATTCAGACAAGCCACTCAGTCTGCTGCCACAGATATGGACAGACTTCAAGAAGGATGAGTTGGTCAATATCTACAAGGGAAAAGGTACGCAAAAGGAGAAACAGCGTATATATGATATCCTAATGGAACTGAATGCCTCACAAAACAACAGTTGGGAACAAATAACTAAATAAAAACAGTTATGCTTAAGCATTTATATATCAAGAACTTTACTCTGATAGACGAACTTGACATCTCGCTCTATGAGGGATTCTCGGTTATCACTGGTGAGACAGGTGCCGGAAAAAGTATTATTCTTGGTGCTATCGCTCTGCTTCTTGGTCAGCGTGCTGATTCCAAAACCATCAAGCAAGGGGCTGACAAGTGCGTGATAGAAGCCCATTTCGACCTCTCGCGCTATGACATGGAAGCCTTTTTTGACGATAACGATATAGAGTATGATGCAGAAGACTGTATTATCCGTCGTGAATTGACAGCGGCTGGTAAGAGTCGTGCTTTCATCAATGATACGCCTGTGGCGCTTGCCATGTTGAAAGAACTTGGCGACCAGTTGATGGATGTACACTCGCAGCATCAAAACCTATTATTGAACAAGCAAGACTTCCAGTTAGAAGTGGTTGATATCATCGCCAATGATACAGCGCAACTCGCACAGTACCAGAAGACCTATTCTGCATATTTAGAAGCAGACAAGAAACTGGCTGAGTTGATGGCCGCTATAGAACGTCATCGCGAGAACCGAGACTTCCTTGACTTTCAATATGAAGAGTTGGCTCGCGCCAATCTGACTGTTGGCGAACAGGAAGAACTGGAACAGCGCAGTGAAACGATGGAGCACTCTGAAGACATCAAAAGTGCGCTTTATGCTACCGATGGTTTTCTCTCTGCAGAACAAACAGGCATCATCGATTCACTGCGTTCCTCTCTTTCCGCATTAAGAAATATAGAAGCTGTCTATCCAGAGGTCTCAGAACTCATACAACGTATCGACAGTAATTATATTGACCTGAAAGATGTGAGTCAGGAGATCAGTCACCTGCTTGATTCTGTGGATTTCAATCCTGCGGAGTTAGATCAGGTGAACAGTCGACTTGACCACTTGTATGACCTAGAGAAGAAGCACCACGTAGAGACTGTTGAAGCATTGATAGAAAAGCGTGACGATCTGAAGCAGCAACTCGATGCCATCGATAACGGTGCGGAATCGATTGACGAGTTAAAAGCCAGCAGAGATCAGCTTGAGTCCCAATGTCACCAGGAAGCAGCCGTATTAAACAAGCTACGTACAGCTGCCGCCAGGGCGATTGAATCAGAAATGCAAAGACGTCTTGTTCCATTAGGGATGCCACATGTTAAATTCTGTATTCAACTCAGCACCACAGACCTACATCCTAAAGGTGCAGACAAGGTGTCATTCTTATTCAGTGCCAACACCTCCACCCCACTCCAGCCTGTCTCGCAGGTTGCATCAGGCGGTGAGATAGCACGTGTCATGCTTTCTCTCAAAGCCATGATTAGCGGTGCTGTAAAGCTGCCCACCATCATTTTCGACGAGATCGATACCGGTGTCAGTGGAAAGACCGCAGAGATGATGGCACAGATTATGAAAGAGATGGGTGGTCAAGGACGTCAAGTCATCAGTATTACCCACCTGCCACAGATTGCTGCGCTGGGTTCTGTTCATTACAAAGTTGAGAAGACTGAGACTGCCAATGGCACTACAAGTCAGATGCGGCAACTTGATACGGATGAACGCGTACGTGAGATAGCCCAGATGTTGAGTGGTAGCGACATATCGGAAGCGGCCATACAGAATGCCAAGGAATTACTCAAGAAATAAAACCTATTAAATTAAAACAGAATGAATCAGATTTTTATCAGAAAAATTTTCAAGATAGCCTTTGTAGTCATCAGTTGTTTTCCTTTAACAATGATGGCTCAGCCCAGTTGGGTAAAGAAAGCTTCAAAATCAGTCTTCACCCTGAAGACCTTTGCAGAAGATGGCTCGCTCATTGGAAGTAGCAATGGCTTCTTTACAAGCTATAAGGGTGATGCTATCAGTAACTTCACGCCTTTTAAAGGGGCTTCAAAAGCAGTCGTCATCGATGCTTCCGGTAAGGAGATGGCCGTGGTGAGCATCGTGGGTGTAAACGATATGTATGATGTCGTCAAATTCCGTGTCAACGGAAAAACGCAGCCATTGGCCATCACCACAGGCACAACAGCCATTGGTGAGAAGGTATGGCTTCTGCCCTATCATGAGTTAAAGCAGATTCCAAGTGGAACCATTCGTAAGGCAGAAACCTTCCAAGGCGAGTATCACTATTATACGGTAGCCCTATCCATGCCTGCTAATACAGTCAGTACGCCACTGATTAACCAGACCGGTGAGGTGATTGGGTTGATGCAACAGCCAGCCACAGACAAAGATACGCTGAGTTATGCTATCAGCGCCCGATTTGTGGACTCTCTGAAAATCTCTGGCTTTGGAATGAACGAGCAGACGCTCCTTCAGACCAAGATTAAGAAAGAACTGCCTGACAATATCAAAGAAGCGGTCTTGGCACTGTATATGGCCAGCAGCCGTCAGGATTCTTCAGCTTATGTGAATCTCGTGGAGGATTTCATCCAGAAGTTCCCTCAGGCTTCCGATGGCTATCTGTACCGGGCCCAGTTAAAGGCGCGCTATGCTGATTTTGCAGGCGCTGATGCGGATATGGAGCGTGTCATCAGCTATTCACTGAAAAAAGACGATGCCCATTATAACTATGCCCGTCTGATCTATGACAAGGTTATCTTCCAAGCTGATAAGCCCTATGATGCCTGGAGTCTTGACAAGGCGATTAATGAGATTCGTTTAGCCAACACACTCAATCCGCAGCCCACCTATCATCAGTTGGAAGCCAATATCCTATTCGCCCAAAAGAAATACGATGAGGCCTACGATATTTACAAAGAACTGACGACAACCAATCTGAAGAGTGCAGAACTGTATTTCAGTGCAGCGCGCTGCAAGGAGATGGTAAAGGATACCACTGCCATGCTGGCCCTGATGGATAGTGCGATGAGCACCTTTACCAAGCCTTATCTGAAAGAGGTGGCACCATATCTGTGGGCACGCTCTCAGGCCCGTCTGAGCGCCAAGAAATATCGTGAGGCCATCTCGGATATGAATGATTACGAAGAACTGATGAAGGCTACTGTCAATGACAACTTCTATTATATCCGTCATCAGGCAGAGATTGAGGGACGTCTGTATCAACAGGCGCTCAATGATATCACACGTGCCATTGTCATGAATCCCAAGGAGACCTTCTACTATGCAGAGAAAGCCTCGCTCGAGATTCGCGTGGGTCTTTATGACAATGCCATCTCCACAGCCAAAGAGTGTATCAGTATTGATGCCAATGACAGCGACGGTTACATGTTCCTTGGTGTTGCGCAGTGTCTGAAAGGCAACAAGAAAGAAGGTATAAAAAACCTGCAGAAGGCTAAAGACTTAGGCAATCTGCAGGCAGATAAACTGATTCAGAAATATCAATAACCCCCTTAGAAAGGTAATGGTTCATCAGGTAACGGAGGCGGCAGAGGGCTGTCTCCGTTAATTTTTGATCCTAAGATTTCTCCACCACCCATAGGTGCTCTGTTCTCAATCGCTTTGTCCTCAGGATTCTCGAATCGGGTAAACTCACCACGGAAGGTTAACAGCACGTCACCTGTAGCACCCTTACGGTGTTTGGCTATAATGATCTGTGCCATACCATGAAGGTCACGTCCGTTGTCATCCTGATAGATATGATAATACTCAGGTCGGTGCACAAAGAGTACCATGTCGGCATCCTGCTCAATGGCTCCCGACTCACGCAGGTCAGACAGCTGGGGACGTTTTCCTTCCAATCCCTCACGGCTCTCGACACCACGGTTCAGCTGACTCAGTGCCAAGATAGGAATATTCAACTCTTTGGCCAGTCCTTTCAGCGAACGCGAAATCGTAGAAACCTCTTCCTGACGACTACTGAAACGCATGCCGTTTGCATTCATCAGCTGCAGGTAGTCAATCATAATCAGTTTAACGCCATGTTCGCGTACCAATCGACGTGCTTTGGTTCGAAGTTCAAATACCGAAAGACCAGGCGTGTCATCAACATAGAGCGGTGCACCCAGCAGCTGATTAATATTCTTATCCAATCGTTCCCATTCATCTCGTTGCAGTTGTCCGTTCAGAATCTTGGAACCTTGAATCTCACAAGCGTTTGATATCAATCGGTTTACCAGCTGAACGTTCGACATCTCAAGAGAGAAGAATGCCATGGGAACACGCATGTCTGCTGCAATATTCTTTGCCATTGAAAGGGCGAATGAGGTTTTACCCATCGCAGGTCGTCCTGCAATAATGACAAGGTCGGAAGCCTGCCAACCGCTCGTCATGTCATCAAGTTTGAAATAGCCTGTAGAGACGCCCGTCAGTCCATCCGTATTACGAGCCGCATCCTGAATGCCTTTTACAGCTAATGAAATGACAGGATCGATAGCTGTATAGTCTTTCTTCATGTTATGCTGCGACAGCTCGAAAAGTGAGCCCTCAGCCTCCTGCATCAGGTCTTCCACATCGATTGTCTCGTCGAAGGCCTTTGTTTGGATCATGCTTGAGAATGATATCAATTGGCGTGCGAGCGATTTCTGAGCAATGATGTTGGCGTGGTATTCGATATTAGCTGACGAAGCAACATTCGAACTCAGTTCTGCAACATAAGCCGGTCCACCAACCTGTTCCAGAGTACCAGACTTAGCCAACTGATCAGTGACCGTCAGGATATCGACAGGTTTCTCCTCCATACTCAGGTCGCGTATGGCGGCATAGACCATCTGGTTGCGAGGTTCATAGAAACTCTCTGGACGCAGGATCTCACACACCACTGCATATGCATCCTTATCAATCATCAAAGCGCCCAACACAGCCCGTTCAATATCCGTTGCCTGTGGCTGTAGATGTCCGTAAGTAATATCAACGGACTGGTTGCTTTTTCTTCTTCTATTTGTTTGTTCTGCCATCTCTGTTATTTGACAAATTATCTTTTAGCGTTTATATTATTTCTCTTTTAATACGGGGAGTGAAAGGTGATAGCGTACGGCCAGGAACCTGATGAGACAGGTGACTGCGAAGCTGATACTCGCGCTGATCTCTGCAGGCAGACCTATCTCAGCGAGTCCCCAATACGCGACGCCCCCTATCACACAGGCCATCGCATAGATCTCTTTATGGAATATGACCGGTTCGTTGTTCAACAAAACATCACGGATAACGCCGCCTGCAGAACCTGTGATGCATCCCATGATGATAGCCACCCAGAATGGTTGATCGAAGGCCAGGCTCTTCTGTATGCCAGCTATAGTGAACAGTGCTAGTCCCAGTGTGTCAAATACAAACCAGGCGTTTTTAAGTGGCTCCATCCACTTTCCAAACAGCACGACAGTCATCAATGCCACAGCCGTGCATATCAGGTATATAGAATTAGTCATCCAGAAAGGTGTTGTACCCAGCATCACGTCACGTATTGTTCCACCACCTATAGCCACAGCGACGCCGCACACATAACCGCCAAACCAGTCAAAATGCTTGGCAGCAGCATGTCGGATGCCCGATATGGCAAAAGCGAATGTGCCCAACAGTTCTATAAATGCGATAATCAGATTCTGTTCCATAAATTAATCCTCGTAACGTTTCCCCCAATAGTTCACCATACGCTGATACAGTTTCTCTTCATTGGGATTATGTTGTCCATGCCATATACGCTCATCCTTCAATGCGTCTGGCAGATACTGCTGTGGTGTAAAATGACCTGCATAATCATGCGGATATTTATACCCATCATGATAACCTAAGTCTTTCATCAATTGCGTTGGCGCATTCCGGATTGGCAGGGGCACCGGTTCGTTGCCAGTACGACGTACCAGATCCAATGCCGTGTCGATGCCCAGATAGGCGCTGTTACTCTTTGGCGATGTTGCCAGATAAACTGTTGCTTCTGCTAAAGGTATTCTGCCTTCCGGCCACCCGATCTTTTGTACGACATCAAATGCTGTATTAGCTAACAACAAAGCATTGGGATTAGCCAAACCGATATCTTCTGCCGCACTGATAACCAGACGACGGGCAATAAACAGCGGATCCTCACCACCTTCTATCATACGTGCCAGCCAATAGAGCGCTGCATCAGGGTCAGAGCCTCGGATACTCTTGATAAAAGCAGAGATGATGTCATAATGCATCTCACCATCCTTATCATAAGCCAAAGGATTCTGCTGGAGTCGGTTGACGACTTTTTCATCGGTAATAACAACCTCATCCTTTTCTTCAGCTTCTACCACTAACTCAAGGATATTCAGCAACTTACGTGCGTCACCACCACTATAGCGAAGCATCGCGTCCGTCTCCTTGAGTTGGATGTTACGCTCCTTCAGAACCGAGTCAGTATGAATGGCTCGATCAAGCAGTTTCAGAAGATCCGCCTTCTCGAGCGACTTCAATACATACAACTGACATCTGGAGAGCAACGGTCGGATCACCTCAAATGAAGGATTCTCCGTTGTGGCACCTATCAGTGTCACGACACCTTTCTCAACGGCCCCTAAGAGAGAGTCTTGCTGGGACTTTGAGAAACGGTGTATCTCATCGATGAATAAGATTGGTGATGCCTCATTGAAGAACCTGCCCTTCTGGGCTTTCTCTATCACATCACGCACATCTTTGACACCGCTTGTCACAGCAGAAAGCGTATAAAAGGGAGTTTCGAGTTTATGTGCGATGATCTGAGCCAGGGTGGTCTTACCTACTCCAGGAGGTCCCCAGAGTATAAACGAAGCTATTCGTCCTGCGTCGATCATTCTACGCAGAACAGCTCCCTCACCTACCAGATGTTCTTGTCCGATATACTCATCTAAGGTGCGAGGACGTAGTCTTTCAGCCAATGGTTGTGCCATATTCGGGCACAAAGTTACGCTAATTTACGAAAATTACAAAAAATAATGGCCAAAAACTTGCTAATAAAAAATAAAGTGGTTACATTTGCACCAAATTTAGTGTAATATATATGGCAAGAACAAAAGTACAACAACCGGAAAGTAATCCGTCACTATCAATTAAGTCAGTAACCAAGAGCAGTGTATGGGATATTCAGGAGAACGATGTTATCCGCATGTGGGAGGCTGCTTGTAAGGATGCTGAAGTCAAAGAGAATGTAAAGCACTATATTCAGATTTTCAAGAGTGCTTTCTTTATAGAAGATCTTCGCGATGACTCAACACCTATCCGCAAGAGTTTTGAGAATCGTGGCTATAAGGTAGCGACAATCAAATTCGATGATAGCATGAAGTTTATCTGGGCTATCAAGAAGCGTCCTATCTCTCGTGTTACCGATTTGACTTACGAGAATATCCGTCACATCAGCGCTACTCAACTCCTTGAGGTCATCGACCGCAACTTCGGAGGAGGTTGGGATTCGCTCTCTCAGTCTGTTCAAGACATCATTATGAGCGGTTTCGACATCTCGACAACCACCCTCCCCAAAGACCGTCTTCACAAGAAAGGTGGCATGTACGACAAGAAGGTTGAGGATGGCTTCGAAGTACTAGAAGTAGCCAAAGGTGGCTGGGTGGAAGCCATCTTCGCCAAGTTGAAACCAGAAGAAGTGAAACTGCGCATGCAGTTACGCGATGGTGATGAAGAATTCGATGAGGACGATGATTCAGACGTTGAAGTTGAAGACAATTACAGTTCACACGATGAAGAAGACGAGGAGGTAGATGGTCCAAACGATGATGACATCACAGAAGACAACTACTCTACAATGATGGATCTGGGTGGTGATTCTGATGAAGAGTCAACCGAACTGATTGATTTTTCCGAAGAGTAGACACTGTTTACTCAATCAACAAATCCTATAAAACTAAAACCTATTATGATTATTCCTCAAGTATTCTGGCTAGTGCCCATCGCATCGATTGTGGCACTAGCTATGGCGTACTTTTTCTTCACTCAGATGATGAAAGCTGATGAAGGAACGCCACGCATGAAAGAAATTGCGCTTTATGTGCGCAAGGGTGCAATGGCTTATTTAAAGCAGCAGTACAAGGTTGTAGGCATCGTTTTTGCGGTGCTCTGCGTGCTGTTTGCCTTTATGGCCTACGGACTAAATGTGCAGAACCCCTGGGTGCCGTTTGCCTTCCTAACGGGCGGTTTCTTTTCGGGGTTGGCAGGTTTCTTTGGCATGAAGACAGCCACCTATGCTTCAGCTCGCACAGCGAATGCTGCCCGCGAGAGTCTGGATGCCGGTCTGAAGATTGCCTTCCGCTCAGGAGCTGTTATGGGTCTCACCGTAGTAGGTCTCGGTTTGCTTGATATCGCCATCTGGTTCGTCGTATTAAGCTACTTCGATGCCGATGGCCTCATTTCAATCACTACAACGATGCTTACCTTTGGCATGGGAGCCTCTACCCAGGCCCTGTTTGCTCGTGTGGGCGGTGGCATCTATACAAAGGCAGCTGATGTAGGTGCTGATATTGTTGGAAAGGTTGAGGCAGACATCCCGGAAGATGATCCGCGCAACCCCGCTACCATCGCTGATAACGTCGGTGATAACGTAGGCGATGTGGCAGGAATGGGTGCAGACCTCTACGAGAGCTATTGCGGTTCGGTGCTGTCTACTGCCGCCCTTGGCGCCGCAGCCTTTGGTGTCGCTGGTCTCGACATTCAACTCAAAGCTGTTATTGCCCCCATGTTGATTGCTGCTGTGGGCGTATTCCTCTCGTTGTTGGGTATCTTCCTGGTTCGTACCAAGGAGGGAGCCACCATGAAGGACCTTTTGCGTTCCCTTTCTGTTGGCACCAATGTGAGTGCCATCCTGATTGCAGCCGCCACCTTCTGTATCCTGTATCTGCTTGACATCCAGAACTGGCTAGGACTTTCGTTCTCGGTTATCTCCGGACTGGCAGCAGGCGTTATCATTGGTCAGGCTACTGAGTATTACACCTCACACAGCTACAAGCCCACCCAGCAGATTTCGGAAGCTGGTCAGACCGGTGCGGCAACAGTGATCATCAAAGGCATCGGTACAGGAATGATTTCTACCTGCATCCCTGTTATCACCATTGGTGTGGCCATCATGCTCAGCTATCTGTGTGCTAACGGATTCGACCTCACCATGTCATCAACATCCTTGGCTCATGGTCTTTATGGTATTGGCATCGCCGCTGTGGGTATGCTCTCTACATTAGGCATCACCTTAGCAACTGATGCTTACGGCCCTATTGCTGATAATGCTGGTGGCAATGCAGAGATGTCGAGCTTAGGTGAAGAGGTACGTCACCGTACCGATGCTCTCGATGCCCTTGGAAACACCACGGCAGCCACCGGTAAGGGTTTTGCCATTGGTTCTGCAGCACTCACGGCCTTAGCCTTGTTGGCTTCTTATATCGAAGAGATTAAGATTGCCATGACCCGTGCTGGCGTGATGATGGAGAACGTCAAAGGCGAATTGATCTCAGCCGCTGATGCCAACATTCCCGACTTCATGAATTTCTTCCAGGTCAACCTGATGAACCCCAAGGTAATCGTTGGTGCCTTTGTTGGTGCGATGGCCGCCTTTCTGTTCTGTGGAATGACCATGGAAGCTGTGGGGCGTGCTGCTGAGAAGATGGTACAAGAGGTTCGTCGTCAGTTCCGTGAGATCGCAGGCATACTCGAGGGCACAGGCACCCCCGACTACGGCCGTTGTGTAGAGATCTCCACCCGAGCTGCTCAGCGCGAGATGGTCATCCCATCGGTGCTGGCCATCCTCATCCCCATCATTGTGGGTTGTGTGCTAGGTGTGGCAGGCGTGCTTGGACTGCTTGTTGGTGGCTTAGCTGGCGGTTTCACGTTGGCCGTGTTCATGGCCAATGCCGGTGGTGCATGGGATAATGCGAAAAAGAATATTGAAGAAGGTGCATTTGGCGGAAAAGGGTCGTTTGCCCACAAGGCCTGCATCGTGGGTGACACCGTTGGCGATCCGTTCAAGGATACTTCCGGTCCGTCGCTTAACATCCTCATCAAACTGATGTCGATGGTCAGCATCGTTATGGCCGGTCTGACCGTCGCGTTTATGTCATAATTATGAAGAAACTACTCACTACTATCTCATTCTGGCTTTGCTGCACCTTGTGTGCGCAAGGCCAGATTTTTACCTCACAGGCTATCCCAGATAGTGTGTGGGCCACCATGCAGGGTATCACCTGGCATGACAATCCCTATATCAGTCGTTCCGATCTGCGCTATCTACGTCTGTCGCACTATGACCTGGAAGGTCGCACCCATGTGGGCGAGATGATCTGTAATAAGCTGATTGCCAACAAGCTGCTAGTCATCTTCCGTGAGCTCTATGCTGCTCACTACCCTATCCAGCGCATGCGTCTGCCAGATGTGTATGGTGCTGATGACGAACGACAGATGCGTGACAACAACACCAGCTGTTTCTGCTACCGTAAGGTGTCGGGGTCCCAGCATCTTTCGAAACATGCACGTGGACTGGCGGTAGACATCAACACCCTCTACAATCCCTACATCCGTTACGACAAGAACGGTCGACGTATTGTTGAGCCCGCCACCGCGGCACGTTATACCAACCGTCAGGCTTCATTTCCTTATAAGATCACCCCCGACGATTTATGCTATAAGCTATTCATCAAGCACGGCTTTACCTGGGGTGGCGCCTGGAAGCGTGTCAAGGACTACCAACATTTCGAGTTCCGTTAGTGACTATGCGAACGGGAAGCAGCATGGTAGGCATTCATCACGCGGAAGCCATAGTCGAGCAGGGCAGCCGACTCGATGAATCTCGACCTGAAGGAGCGGCTGTTCAGTAACACCAATGTCAGTGTGATGTCACCACGTGTAGCCTGCGATGCCAGGCAATAGCCTGCCTGACGCGTATAACCCGTCTTGATTCCTGTGCAGCCCTCGTAGGTATGTATCAGTGCGTTGCTGTTACGACAAGTCAGATGGCGCCCATCGACAAGAGGGATGCTTTTCTCTGCCGTACCCACAATGGTCGCAAAAGCGCTGTCGCGCATACAATAGCGCGCTAACTTCACCAAGTCGGCAGCACTGCTGAAATTATTCTCATTAGGCATACCATTAGGATTGGCAAAGTGTGTGCTGTCCATGCCAATGTATATGGCTTTACGGTTCATCATATCATAGAACTGCAGTGTATCTCCAGCCACCTGTTTTGCCAAGGCGTAGGCAGCATCATTATCACTGATCATCATCATCTCGTATATCAAATCGCTCTTGATATAGGTATCACCCTTTCTCACTCGCGAATCTTTGTTGATATAGACATCGTCGGTTATCTCGATGGTATCCGTTAGCTGTCCGCTCTCCAAGGCCAACAGTCCGGTCATCATCTTGGTAATCGATGCCATATAACGTCGGGTATAAGCGTTTTTCGCGCTAATAATGATGCCCGTCGAGTCATCGACCAGCATCCATGCATCAGCACTCAGCGAATCAAGTTTCGAGCGTCCCTCTATCGTATCAGTATTAACGACCATCAACAGGGATGTGCTATCCACATGACTGACAGCAGCCATTCTTACTTGTTCGGGTGTTAGTATGTTTTCCTCATGCTGACCTGATTTACATGATATGATTATCAAAAATAGCATCCATGCTATCGTTATCTTACTTATCTGTCTCATTTCGGGTGCAAAATTACAAATATTTTTGGGAAATTGAACAATTATTTGTATTTTTGCACCTGAAATGGAAAAGATAATACTTGGGATAGACCCTGGAACAAATCTGATGGGATATGGCCTTTTGAAAGTTATCGATGGAAAAGCGCAGATGATGACGATGGGTGTCATCGATTTGCGGAAATTCCCTGATGCCTATCTGAAATTGGGCCACATCTTTGAACGTGTCACAGGTATCATCGACGGTTTTCTGCCCGATGAGATGGCCATTGAGGCCCCTTTCTTTGGCAAGAACGTCCAGTCTATGCTCAAGTTAGGCCGTGCACAGGGCACTGCTATAGCAGCAGCCGTTCATCATGGCGTTCCCATTCATGAGTATGCACCCATGAAAATCAAAATGGCCCTTACGGGTAATGGTCTTGCTTCGAAGGAGCAGGTGGCAGACATGTTACAGCGTTTGCTTAAGATTCCGACAGAAGAGATGGGCAAGTATATGGATGCGACCGATGCACTGGCAGCAGCCTATTGTCATTTTCTGCAGATGGGACGTCCAGAGAGTTCCGTGAAATATCGGGGGTGGAAAGATTTTATCAATAAGCATCAAGAGAAAGTTTCAAAACGGAAGATATAAACAATGAGAACTATTGAACTGAAAAATGCTGTAGCCCGCAAACCAGAATGGTGCTTAGCAGAACCCGTCAACTTCTGGTTGGATGAAGGTGAGCACATCGCAATCGTAGGACGTAACGGTGGTGGCAAGAGCATGTTAGTCGATATGATTACAGGCCGCCATCCTGTGGCTCCAGGAGTCATCAGCTATTCTTTCGACGAGCCTTATAAGAACTTGAAATACATCGCGTTTCGCGATAGTTATGGAGGCGAGAACGATCGTACCTATTTCCTTCAGCAGCGCTGGAACCAGATGGAGATAGACGAAGAGACGCCAACCGTTGGGAGCAAACTCGAAGAATCGTTTCTCTTATCAGGTGACGACACACCTGAGCGTCGTGCTTTCCAACAGAAACTTTATTCTCTGTTCCATCTCGACACCTTACTCGATAAGTACATTATACTATTGAGTAGTGGTGAGTTACGAAAATACAAGTTAGCATCCAGTTTGTTCTCTCAACCCAAGGTACTCATTATCGAGGATCCTTTTATAGGTCTTGATGCAGAAACCCGTGAGCAGGTCAAGGAGCTGCTGCAGACCTTAGTCAACGAGCACAACATGCAGTTGATACTGGTGCTCTCCAAGATTGACGAGATACCATCATTCGTCACCCGTGTCCTCAGACTCGACGGTCTGCGTTTTGTGTCCGATATCAAAGTTAAGACGGAGTTTCCCATCGAACGTTGTCCGTTGGCGCTTGAAGTTAAGAAAAACAACCCTATTCCACCCATCCCCCAGGAAGTGATCAGATTTAACCATGTGACCATAAGCTATGGCGAGCGAACAATCCTTAAGGATTTGAACTGGGTGGTACTCAAGGGTGAACACTGGGCCCTGTCGGGGCAGAATGGTGCAGGCAAGTCCACCCTACTCTCTTTGGTATGTGCAGACAACCCTCAGAGTTACGCCTGTGACATTTCCCTGTTTGGTCGTAAGCGTGGTTCTGGCGAGAGTATTTGGGAGATCAAGAAGCATATCGGTTACGTCTCGCCAGAGATGCACAGAAGCTACAAGCAGAATCTTCCCGCCATTCAGATTGTAGCCAGTGGTTTTAAAGACACCATTGGCCTGTACTACCGTCCTACTCAGGAGGAGAAAGAATTATGTATTGAATGGATGAATCTCTTTGGCATTAAGCATCTGGCTGATCGTCGTTTTCTTGAGATGTCAAGTGGTGAACAACGCCTGGTTCTTCTTGCTCGTGCTTTTGTCAAAAGTCCTGATCTATTGATTCTTGACGAGCCCCTTCATGGTCTCGACTTATGCAACCGCAACCTGGTTAAGACAATAGTAGACCGCTATATGTACGAGAACCCAGAGCGTACGTTGATCTATGTGACCCATTACGAAAATGAGTTACCGAATTGTATCGATAACTCACTCTATCTGTTAAGACATTAGTCTTTATTTCTCCATCAATGCCGCAGTACGTACCCTCGACAGCGTTTCGGGAGTCATCTGTAGGTAGCTGGCAATATAGACCAGTGGCGCACGCAGCACAAGTTGAGGCTGATTCTTCACCAACTTCTGGTAACGGTCTTGCGCACTTTCAAAACGCAGCATGTCAGCATGATGCTGTGAAAGGATCAGACTCTCCTCCAATATCTTACGGTACAGGATCTGTATATTGACACTCTTCATGGCCACCGCTTCCAGGTCTGCCTTTGGCAAGGCAATAAGGATGGTTGGTTCGAGTGCTTTTATCTGCAGTTGTGAAGGCTGCTCACGGAACAAGCTCTCGATACACATCACGATATTGTTCTCCGTAGCCATATACTCTGTCAGTTCCTTATCATTCTTAAAGTAGTATTGACGTACCAATCCTCGTACCACCCAATAGATATTCGAACATACCTCACCCTCTCTGAGAACATAATCGTTCTTTGCAAATTTCATCGGCACAAGAATACTCTCCAGAAGGTCGAGTTCATCGTGGGTCATCGTACTGTATCTGCGAGCTAATTCGCGGGCTACGTCTCTTGTTGTCAAGCTAACATTTGCCATAGATATCGTTTGTTTTTAGTCCAACTTCAATACTGCGAGAAATGCCTTCTGCGGCACTTCCACGTTACCGATTTGTTTCATTCTCTTCTTACCTCGCTTCTGCTTCTCTAGCAGTTTTCGCTTACGACTCACATCACCACCATAACACTTGGCAGTCACGTCCTTACGCACCTGTTTTACAGTCTCACGGGCAATGATCTTCGCACCAATGGCAGCCTGAATGGCGATATCGAACTGCTGACGCGGAATCAGTTCCTTTAGCTTTTCGCACATTCTGCGACCAAAGGTCACAGCATTATCCTGATGAGTCAATGTAGAGAGCGCATCCACGGGCTCACCATTGAGGAGGATATCGAGTTTGGCAAGCTTTGATGGACGGAAACCATCAATATGGTAATCGAATGAAGCATATCCTTTCGATACCGATTTGAGTTTGTCGTAGAAGTCAATCACAATTTCTCCCAGGGGCAGCATAAAGTGCAATTCGATACGATTGCCACTTACATACTGCTGATCCAGCAGCTCACCGCGCTTGTCCAGACAGAGGGTCATAATAGGACCAATAAAGTCAGCAGCCGTAATGATAGAAGCTCTGATATATGGTTCCTCAATATGATCTATCATGGTCTGATCGGGCAAACCTGATGGGTTATGCACCTCTTTTACCTCACCCTGCTTGGTGTAACACATATAGCTAACGTTGGGCACGGTCGTGATGACATCCATGTCAAACTCACGGTCCAAACGTTCCTGAATAATTTCCATATGCAACAATCCCAGGAATCCACAACGGAATCCGAATCCCAGCGCTACAGAGCTCTCTGGCATGAAAGTAAGCGAAGCATCGTTGAGTTGCAGTTTCTCCAGCGAGGCACGCAGGTTCTCATAGTCAGCAGGATCGATGGGATAAACACCTGCAAACACCATGGGCTTCACCTCCTGGAATCCCTCGATGGCCTTTTCGCAAGGTGTCGCCACATGTGTAATCGTATCACCAACCTTCACTTCCTTCGAGTTTTTGATACCGCTAATGATGTAGCCAACGTCGCCTGTTTTCAGCTCCTTACGGGGAATCATGTCCATCTTCAACACACCAATCTCGTCTGCATCATACTCCATTCCAGTATTGAAGAACTTTACATGGTCGCCACTCTTAATCGAGCCGTTTACAATTTTGAAATAGGCGATGATACCACGGAACGAATTGAATACAGAGTCAAAGATCAGTGCCTGTAGAGGTGCTTTCTCATCACCTTCCGGATGTGGTATTTTCTCCACTACCGCATTGAGTATTGCCTCAACACCCTCGCCCGTCTTACCCGATGCACGAATAATATCCTCGCGATCACAACCTATCAGATCAATGATTTCGTCTTCGACCTCATCGGGCATGGCACTAGGCATATCAATCTTATTGATCACAGGGATGATCTCAAGGTTATGGTCAATGGCCATATAGAGATTTGAGATTGTTTGAGCCTGCACGCCCTGGGTGGCATCAACCACCAACAAAGCGCCCTCGCAGGCAGCAATAGAACGCGACACCTCGTACGAGAAATCCACGTGTCCTGGGGTATCGATAAGATTCAATATGTAGTTCTCACCCTTATAGTTGTATTCCATCTGAATCGCGTGACTCTTAATCGTGATACCACGTTCACGCTCCAGATCCATATCATCAAGCATCTGCCCCTCAGTCACCTGAATGGTTTTCGTATACTCCAGCAATCTATCAGCCAGAGTTGACTTACCGTGATCAATGTGGGCAATAATGCAGAAATTCCTTATATGATTCATTAATAAAACTGTGCTTTAGAATGCAAAAGTACAAAAAAAGTCTTAGAAATCGCAGATTTTTGCTTTTTTTTGTATCTTTGCAGGCAAAAAAAAGCAACTATTATGAAAAAGTATTGGATATGGGCCATTATCGGTCTTCTATTTTCTGCGTGTCAAGAGTCGCTTGAAGAGCGCGCTGAGCGTGATGCCAAGGAGTATACGCGCAAACATTGTCCCACAGCGATGGATGAGAACACGATTATCGACAGCCTCACCTTTGAGCGTGCCACGCACACCATACATTATTATTATAGGCTCACCGGGGCTGCTGATGCGAATGGTATCAACGAGACAGATGCTGTAAACGAGCTTAGACAGAGTTTGAAGAACAGCACTTCCGTGAAGACATACAAAGATGCCAAGTATCGCTTCGCCTATACTTACCGTTCAGCCAAAGACCCCAATAAGATTCTGTTAGACGTGATTTTCACAGATAAGGATTATTAAAATAAAAATCCCCCGCCACTTGGCGAGGGATTTTATGGATTATTCAGCAACCTCTTCAGGTTTCATGTTTGTGTAAACAGTCTGAACATCATCAAAGTCCTCGAGTTTCTCGATCATCTTATCGATGGTCTCACGCTGCTCAGGGGTAACGTCTTTCAAGTCGTTAGGAATACGTGTAAACTCAGCACCTGTAACCTCGAAGCCATTCTCCTCAAGATGTTTCTGTACAGCGCTGAAACTTGAAGGATCAGCATAGATTGTGATGCTGTTCTCCTCCTCATCCTCATCATACTCGTCCTCAACACCGTAGTCAATCAGGTCGAGAATCATCTCGTCCATATCCAGTCCATCCTTCTTCTTGAAGGTGAACACACTCTTATGGTCGAAGAGGAAACTCAGAGAGCCCTGAGTACCCAAGTTGCCATTGAACTTATTGAACACGGAACGAACATCACCCACAGTACGTGTGGTATTGTCAGTCAGTGTCTCAACGAATACAGCAATACCATGAGGGCCATATCCTTCGTAAGTCACCTCCTTGTAGTCGCTCTGGTCCTTACCCATCGCGTTCTTGATAGCACGCTCGATATTATCCTTTGGCATGTTCTCGCGCTTGGCGTTGGCGATGATAGCACGCAGTGCAGGGTTGTTCTCCGGCTCTGGCCCACCAGCCTTCACGGCAATAGCAATCTGCTTACCAATCTTAGTAAAAGTCTTGGCCATGTGGCCCCATCGCTTCAGCTTTGTCGCTTTACGATATTCAAATGCTCTTCCCATATTATTTTACTTTTTTAAATTTATTATTTACTTTTTCTATTAACGCAACTCAGCGTTCAGCTGTTTCTTGAGTTGTGCAATCAACTTGTTCATGATGGCCTCAATCTGCTTGTCGCCCATGGTTTTTTCTTCATCCTGAAGGATAAAGTTCACGGCATATGATTTCTTGCCAGCAGGCAACTTGTCGCCCTCATAAACGTCGAAGAGCTCAACCTTCTTCAGCAGTTTCTTCTCTGTCTGACGGGCAATCTGCTCAATCTGAGCGAACTCAACACCATTATCAACCAACAGAGCCAGGTCACGGCTTACAGCAGGGAACTTAGGAACCTCAGTAAAGATCACCTCATTCTTTTTGATGACCTTCATCAGGGCAGTCCAATTCAACTCTGCATAGAACACCGGTGCATCAAGTCCGAACTGTTTCTGAACTTTCTTGGCGATGATACCCATCTCAATCAACTTCTTGCCGCCACGGTTCTCGATAGTGATACCTGCAGAGAAGATGTCGTTGTCCGTCTTCTTACGCATCAGCATACCAGGCTTCACTCCGATACGGCGCAGGATATTCTCCACATAAGCACTCAGCTCATAGAAAGATGCATCCTCGTTGGCATGTGCCCAGCTACCCTCCACACGTTTACCTGTGATCCACAGAGCAGCATGATACTGCTCTTTATAGGCCTGCATGGGATCGTCGAGATTGGCCTTCTCCGGATCGAAGGTATATACATTACCAAACTCGAAGAAACGCAGATTCTGACGTTTGCGGTTCACGTTGTGCTGCACGCTCTCCAGTCCGCCAAACAGCAATGTCTGTCGCATCACATTCAGATCGGTAGAGAGTGGGTTCATGATCTTCACACAGTTCTCAGCGGCATAGGCATTATGTCCTTCATAGTAGGCACCTTTAGTCAGCGAGTTGTTGAGGATCTCATTGAATCCTTCGCCAACAAGCTGTTCGCCTACCAAATTGGCCAACTTATGCTTCTGATCCTCATCGCCCTTGATAACCAGACTACCTTTCAGCTGTGTAGGAATCTCTACATTATTGTATCCATAGATGCGCAGGATATCCTCCACCACATCACAAGGACGAGTCACATCGACACGATAGCCAGGGATTTCCAGTTTCAGACCATCAGCCGTCTCTTCGAGCACTTTCATCTCCAGGCTCTCGCAGATGGCCTTGATCTTAGCTACAGGGATTGTCTTACCAACCAAGTCGTGTACATACTGATAGTTCAGATCCACCACTGCATTCTCCATTTTCTCCGGATAAACATCGACGATGTCCATGCTCACCTTACCGCCAGCCAATTCCTGACACAGGATAGCAGCCTGCTGCAAGGCATAGATGGTACCATTGGGATCCACACCACGCTCAAAACGGAACGAAGCGTCAGTACTCAATCCATGACGACGTGCACTCTTGCGGATCCAGGTAGGATGGAAATAGGCACTCTCAAGAACCACATTTCTGGTGGTCTCGTAGGTACCGCTACCCTTACCTCCGAATACGCCAGCGATACACATGGGCTCCTCAGCGTTACAGATAGCCAAATCGCGATCCGAGAGCTTGTGCTCCTCGCCATCCAGTGTCTGGAACGGTGTACCATCAGGCATGGTCTTCACAACAATCTGATGGCCAGTCACCATATCTGCATCAAAACAGTGCAGTGGCTGTCCGTAAGCCATCATGACATAATTGGTGATATCCACGATATTATTGATAGGACGCAGTCCGATCGTGTTCAGTTTGTTTTTCAACCAATCGGGACTCTCCTTCACTTCACAATCGGTGATGCTCACGCAAGCATAACGCTTGCAGGCCTCAGTATTCTCAACCTTCACCTCGATGGGCAGGTTGTGGTTATCCACCTTGAACTTTGAGCAGTCAGGACGGTGCATCTGGGTTTCATAGCCATTACTCTTCAACCACGCATAGAGGTCGCGTGCCACGCCCCAGTGACTCAGTCCGTCAGCGCGATTAGCAGTAATATCCACCTCGATAAGCCAATCGCTCTCCAGATGGTAGTACTCTGCTGCAGGTGTACCTACCACAGCATCCTCAGGCAGTACGATAATACCAGCATGGTCAGTACCAATACCAATTTCGTCCTCAGCGCAGATCATACCATTGCTCTCCACGCCACGCAGCTTGCTTTTCTTGATCACGAACTCCTGATCGCCATCATAAAGCACGCAGCCAAGATCTGCCACGATCACTTTCTGGCCCGCAGCAACGTTAGGCGCACCACAAACAATCTGTGATGGCTCCCCCTTGCCCAGGTCAACTGTTGTTACGTGCAGGTGGTCTGAGTTAGGATGGGCCTCACAGGTAAGAACCTTACCTACGTAGAGACCCTTCAGTCCGCCTTTAATACTCTGTACTTCTTCTAATGCGTCGACTTCAAGACCTGTCGATGTCAGCGCATCGCACACCTGCTGTGCAGTCAGGTCGAAATCCACGTATTCCTTCAACCATTTGTAGGAAATATTCATTATACCAAATCTTTAGTAATTACTATCTTTGAAATTTCAGGTTGCAAAGGTAGTAAAAAAATGGTATATACACAAATTTTTCCTGCAAAAATCTACTCAATACACTTCATTAGAAAGTCCACAGCACCGTTTATGCCGAATTTACGAACATCGAGCGACACATCATAGTTGCGTGCATCGGTCCACTCACAGCCAGTATAGGTCTTCGTATACAGCTCTCGACTATAGTCGTTATCCACAACCATAGCCGCAGCATCGCGCAAGTCGAGCCCATATTTATCCGCTATGCGCCGTTTACGACAATCCTCGCTGCTATGGACAAAAATCTTGAGCGCATTGGGGTGGTCCTTAAAAATATAGAAGCCACATCGTCCCACTATCACACAGCTCTCCTTCTGCGCAATCTGCCTGATGGCTTCACACTGCGCCTCAAAGAGCTCATGACTGGTCTGATCTTGTTCAGCCCCGTCATACTCAGCTTTTGCCATATAGTTACGATAGAAGTTCGTAAAATCATCGCGCCACAATGGATTACGCGTCTCAATCTTTTCCATGGCATCCTCTACAACCTGCATCCGTTTAGCAACCTCATTCAAGATCTGCTTATCGAGCAGTTTCACACCTAACCTGCGCGCCATCTCAGCGCCAATCTCATGTCCGCCTGTACCAAACTGGCGACTAATTGTAATCACAAATTTTTCCTCCCTATTCATATCGTTCCAATTTTTAGTTATACACAAGTTTTGATGCTGCAAATATAATAAAAAGGTTTGGAACAACCAAACCTTTTTAGATATTTTTTATCGTATTTGTTGTATGTATAACGCAGCAGATTCCGCGCATCGTTCGCCATCCACACCGGCAGAAACGATTCCTCCCGCATACCCGGCACCTTCGCCACAAGGAAAAAGTCCCTGAACCTGAACATGTTGCAGTGTTTCCCGATCACGCACGATACGTACCGGACTTGACGTACGTGTCTCAACCGCGATCATCACCGCATCGTTGGTCAGGAATCCATGGGCCGACCGTCCGAATGTCTTAAAGCCCTGTTGCAACCTATGCGCTATCATTTTGGGCAGCCAGAAATGCAACGGGCTCGATATCAAGCCTGGCGCATACGACGATTTAGGCAGGTCATAGCTTAACTTTCCATTCACAAAGTCGGCCATACGTTGAGCCGGGGCGGTCTGTTTCATATTACCCTGCTGCCAACACATCTTCTCCAACTTTTCCTGGAATCGCATCATAGCCAGACAATCGTCGCCCTCGATATCTTCGGGACGCACCTCTACCACCATGCCGGAATTACTCCAAGCAGTACCACGGCTTGCCGGACTCATACCATTTACCACAATCTGTTCCTTATCCGTGGCAGCAGGAATCACGAACCCACCAGGACACATACAGAACGAATATACACCTCGTCCGTCCACCTGTGTCACCATGGCATATTCTGCAGCAGGCAGCCACCGGCCCCTGCCCTGCTTGCTGTGATACTGTATCTGGTCTATCAGATGACTCGGATGTTCCAGTCGCACACCCACAGCAATACCCTTGGCCTCTATTTCAATCTTGGCCTCGAACAGATAGCGATAAACATCTCTTGCCGAATGACCTGTAGCCAATATCACTGGTCCACGGTATTCTTTATCTGCCACACAGCCAACGACCTGATTTCCCTGCAGGATCAGCTGTGTCATCTTGGTCTCAAAATGCACCTCACCACCACTGTTGACAATGGTGTTACGCATGGCCTCGATGACCTTTGGCAAACGGTCTGTACCTATATGTGGATGCGCATCCGTCAAGATAGCCGTTGAGGCGCCATGCTGACAAAACACATTCAATATTTTATCTGTATTACCACGTTTCTTTGAACGCGTATATAGTTTTCCATCACTATAAGCGCCAGCTCCACCTTCGCCAAAACAATAGTTGCTCTCACTGTCCACCTGTTGTGTCCGGCTGATAGCAGCCAAATCTTTCTTACGGTCGTGCACGTTTTTACCACGCTCCAGCACAACAGGACGAAGCCCCAGTTCTATCAGCCTCAGCGCAGCAAAAAGACCACCAGGTCCAGCGCCCACCACAATCACTTGTGGTCTACCCTCTACGTTGGGGTAAACTGTATGCTGGTATTCGTCGTCTGCAGGCAGTTCGTTTACATATACACGCACCTTCAGGTTCACATATATCTGTCGCTGGCGGGCGTCGATACTCCGTTTCAGTATCCTCACAGCCTTCACACTACTTGGATTCAGCCCATACTGATCGGCCAGATATGCTTTCAACCGATCCTCCTGCGCTGCCAATTCAGGCGCTATTCTTATCTGATATTCGTTAATCATACTGCAAAGGTAATCACTTTTTCCGTAAATATTTGTTTGTTTACCGTTTTTTTTCTATCTTTGCAGGGTAATAACCCCAAATAAATATGATGACACTACAATTTACCAATAACAACGGACATGCCATTATCACACTATGCGGACGTCTCGACACATCGTGCTCTATGCAGACAAAGGCTGACATCGATCAGTTCCTTTCAGACCAGCAGCCCATCCAAGGCATCACGGTCAATGCCGGACAGTTGGAATACATATCCAGTTCAGGCTTACGCATCCTACTTGCGTTGGCCAAACAATATAAAGATTTCAGGCTTATCGATGTTAATGCCGACGTCTACGACGTGCTTAACACGACAGGCTTTGTGAAGATCATGAAAGTAGACCGAGCGCTTCGTCAAATGAGTGTTGATGACTGTGAGGTCATTGGCATTGGCGGCGTGGGCACCGTTTATCGTATTAATGACGATACCATCATCAAGGTTTTCCGCCCAGGCACCACCATTGATGAGGTACGTACTGAGATAACCATGTCGAAGGAGGCTTTTGTGATGGGCATGCCTACAGCCATCTCGTTCGATATTGTGAAGGTCGGTTCCCAATATGGCCTGGTCTACGAACTGCTCCATGCCGACACCCTGAGTTCGCTCATCAAGCACCACCCCGAGCGTATAGATGACTATGCCCGTATGTATGCCAACCTGTTTCATCAGCTACATGCCATCCAGGTACCTGCCAATAGCACTGTTCCCAATGCCCTCGAACACGAACGCCATCAGGTACAGCACATCCGTCGCTACTTCCCCCAAGAGTCTGTTGACCTATTGCTTCAGATTCTTGATGCCGTGCCTGCAGACAACCGTTTGCTGCATCTCGACCTGCAAGTAAAGAATGCCATGGTGCAGGGGGACGAGCTCATGCTGATTGACATGGGCGAAGTGGGCTATGGTCACCCAGTACTCGACCTGGCTCACGCCTATTCAGCGATGATTCTGTTCATAGGCGATTATGAAGGCACCATTGGTCTGCCACGCCAGTTAGGGCAGCAGCTATGGGATCTGGCTATCAGGTATTATTTCGAGGGACTTCCTGACGATGTTATAGCGACACGCAAGGAACAGATATCTGCCGTGGCATGCATCCGCAATTACAGTTGGCTTGCCCTCAGCGACTCGTTCCCCAAAGAGGTCATTCAGCAATGTCAGCAACTCTTCAACGAGCGCGTTGCAGCCCGTCGCGATTACCTGCTTGACATCTGCAGCACACTAAAGGACTGGAAATAAGCCTCCTATGCAGCTTCTTTATTGCAAAGGTGTTAACGGATATACCACGTTAACAATAAAGATGTTTGCCAAAAGGATGATTAGGTTCATCAACAGTCCGATGCGCATAAAATCACTGAAGCGATAGCCTCCAGGACCATACACCAGCATGTGTGTAGGCGAACCAATAGGTGTTGCAAAGCTACTGCTCACGCTCACCATCAGTGCGATGAGGAATGGATAAGGCTCATAACCCAGCTTTAAAGCAGCCTCATACATGATAGGAAAGAACATGGCGCCAGCAGCGGTATTTGATATGAATTCCGTAATGAAGGTGCCCACAAAACATATGACCGTCATCACGACCAACGGATTGGTGCCACAGGTATCCAGGATACCATATGCCAATCGCTCAGCGATACCGGTCTTCTGTATAGCCAGTCCCAACACCACGCTGCCAGCGAAAACCATCAGGATCTCCCAGTTTACAGCTTTCATCGCTTGGTTGGCATTACAGCAGCGACAGAGGAGCATGGCAGCGGCCGCCAGGAAAGCACATTGTAACAACGTCATGACGCCCAAGGCAGAAAGAACCACCATCGTTATCATTATCAGCGATGATGCCAAGGTCTTCCAGCCCACATTAATGACCTCCTCACCAGCCACCAGTCCGTGCGACTCTGTTAACGCCAGTATATCTTTTATGTTTCCTGCGAATACCAGATGGTCACCGCCCATCAGATATTCGTTTTTGTTCACAGGTACAGCCACATTGTCGAAGTGGCGCATTTTGATGAGTCTTCCACCCTTTACGTCCATCAGACCGGCGTAGCCCAAGGTCTCGCCAATATACTTATTACTTGACGGCACAAGCATCTCAACGGTATAATCCACCGTATTCTCCGAATTATCCTCAGGTGCCTGACGATCTGGCAACAGGCGGCGCATAGCGATCACGGACAGCACTCCGACAACCAAACAGAACAATCCTGGTATTGTCGTGGCCAACACATTCATCACCTCACCGGTCTTATCACTATAAAGTCCACTTATAATGAGGTTTGGCGGCGTTCCTATCAACGTACAAACACCACCCATACCCGATGCATAGCTAAGTGGTATCAGAAGTTTTGATGGAGACACACCCAATTTCTTTGACCACATCTTCACAATATTCACAAACAACGCCACGACAGTGGTGTTACTGAGAAACGAGCTCAGCACGGCAACAGGCAACATCAATCGCATCACAGCCTTGGAGTAGCTGTTTGGTTGTCCCAACAGATTTTTCACTATCCACTGTAGCACACCAGTATAGGTCAGGCCGGCCACCACTACAAACAGCACACCTATCACCACCACTGACGTTGAGGCAAAACCAGAAAAGGCCTCTTTGGCATCAAGCACGCCTGTCACGTACAACACGCCCATAGCCCCTAAAAAAACAATGTCTGAACGCAGTTTTGTAAACAGCAGTATGCTGAACATTCCCAAAATCGTTACAATCGTAATCCATGCATCCAATCCAAAGCCACAAAATTCCATATTTATCTTTTTAGTTATTAATCTGGATGCAAATATACATTATTTTTTTATTTATTCATCATCATTGTCCCCAAAAAACGCACTATTATTTCCATCTTTGCATTGTTGCTTAAACTTTTTGCTTAACTTTGCAGCGTGCTTTGACAGGCTAATCAGTTAATATAGAATAAAGGATGTTACATTTACAATCAGAAAACGATATTATCGCCTTCTCAACAGAGAGAGGATTAGTTGACAAGGATGCCCCCTATGATGGTTTCAACATCACGTGGTATACCGATGATGAACCACAGCATATAGCCGACTGCCGGAAGGCGTTATGCCAGCTGCTGCAGATAGATGACCAGCACCTGCTACTTCCCAGGCAAGTGCACGACACTAAGATAGCAGAGGTTACAACCAGCAACCTTGGCAGCACATTTGAAGGCATAGATGCACTCATCACCACCCTGCCCCGCACATGCATTGGTGTCTCGACTGCCGACTGTGTGCCACTACTGATGTATGATCCTCGAACAGCAGCCATTGCCGCTGCTCATGCTGGCTGGCGGGGCACCGTGGGCAGGATAGGCAGCAAAACCATTCAGGCGATGCAGGCCAGCTTCGGGTCACACCCAGCGGACATGCGGGTGGTGATTGGCCCAAGCATAGGTCCCCGTGCTTTCGAGGTGGGCGACGAGGTCTATGAAGCCTTTGAGCAAGCAGGTTTTGACATGAGCCGGATAGCCAGTAGGCCTGAAAAGAAATGGCACATTAACCTATGGCAAGCCAACGCCATCGACCTGCAGCAGGCTGGTGTACCCCCCCATCATATCGAAACCACAGCCATCTGCACCTATGAGCATTATGACAGATTCTTCTCTGCCAGGCGGTTAAGTATCAAAAGTGGAAGAATTTATACCGGTATTATGATAAAATGAAAGCAAATAGGCAAAAATTCTTTCAGAAATTTGGTTGTTTACATAAAAACACCTACCTTTGCAGCGCCGGTGGATGAAGCCCTACTCGTAAACAGGGTACCACCAGACAAGATAAATTGCATAGGAATATGAAAGTATTGAAATTCGGCGGAACGTCCGTAGGTTCCGTAAAAAGCATTCTTAGCTTAAAAAAAATCGTTGAGGCAGAGGCTCGGACGCAACCTGTCGTAGTAGTAGTGAGTGCGTTAGGCGGTATCACTGACAAGTTGATTGCCACCTCACAGTTGGCCCTGAAGGGTGATGATAAATGGCGCGAGGAATTCGACGCGATGGTGACAAGACATCACCAGATGATAGACACGATTATCAACGATGACAAGAAACGCGTAGATTTATTTAATAAGGTGGATCAGCTCTTCGACCAGTTGAAGAGTATCTACTATGGTGTATACCTTATTCACGACCTATCCAACAAGACTGGCGATGCCATCGTGAGCTATGGCGAACGGCTCTCTTCTAACATCGTAGCAGCAATGTTCAAGAACGGTCGCCGCATGAATAGCCGTGACTTTATCCGTACCGAAAAGAAAAACGGGAAGCACCGTCTGGTGGCCGACCTGACCAACCAGTTGGTACGCCAAGCTTTCGACGACATGCCTAACGTGGCTGTGGTTCCTGGCTTCATCAGCCGTGACAAGGACACTGGTGAGACCACCAACTTGGGACGTGGCGGCAGCGACTATACAGCAGCCATCATCGCAGCAGCGCTCGATGCAGAAGTATTGGAGATATGGACTGACGTAGACGGATTTATGACCGCTGACCCCCGCGTGATCAAGACCGCTTACACCATTAATGAGCTGAGTTATATAGAGGCTATGGAGTTGTGTAACTTCGGAGCCAAAGTCATCTACCCACCAACCATATACCCCGTATGTGTCAAGAATATCCCTATCAAGGTGAAGAACACCTTTAACCCGGAGCATCCTGGCACACTCATCAAGGATCATATAGAAAACGACCAGAAGCCCATCAAGGGTATCTCCAGTATCAAAGGCACCACCCTGATTACCGTTACAGGTTTGTCGATGGTTGGTGTGATAGGTGTGAATCGCCGTATTTTCACCACGCTGGCCAACAAAGGTATTAGCGTCTTTATGGTGTCACAGGCATCCTCAGAGAACTCTACCTCAATAGGTGTCCGCGACGAAGATGCCAACGATGCCGTTGAAGTGTTGAACAACGAGTTTGCCAAAGAAATAGAGACAGGTGCCATGTTCCCCATGCATGCAGAAAGTGGATTGGCAACGATTGCCATCGTAGGAGAGAACATGAAGCACTCACCAGGTATAGCAGGAAAACTGTTTGGCACATTGGGCCGTAGTGGCATCAGCGTGATAGCCTGCGCACAAGGTGCCTCGGAGACCAATATCTCGTTTGTGGTCGACGGTAAGTTCCTGCGTAAATCCCTCAACGTATTGCACGATTCGTTCTTCCTGTCGGAATACAAAGTGCTCAACCTCTTTATCTGTGGTGTGGGTACCGTAGGCAGCAAGTTGATCGAACAGATCCGCAGTCAGTATGAGACGCTCATGCAGCGTAATGGTCTTAAACTCAACGTGGTTGGTATCGCCTCGTCGAAGGCGGGTATCTACAACCGCGATGGCATTGACCTTGAGAACTATCGCGAACTGCTTAAAGATCCCGAAGCACAAGGTAAGAGTCTGCGCGACGAGGTCATCGGCATGAACATCTTCAATTCTGTGTTTGTGGATTGTACCGCCAGCAAAGATATTGCTGCCCTGTATCAAACATTCCTGGAGCATAACATCAGCGTGATTGCAGCCAATAAACTGGCAGCATCAAGCGATTATGCCAACTATATGAAACTGAAAAAGACAGCCCGTAACCGTGGTGTATGGTTCCGTTATGAAACCAACGTGGGAGCAGGACTCCCCATCATTGGCACGATTAACGACTTACGCAACTCGGGCGACAAAATACTTAAGATTGAGGCCGTTCTGAGTGGCACGCTCAACTTTATCTTTAATGAGATTGCCGTTGATGTGCCTTTCAGCGAGACCGTTCGCAGGGCCAAAGAACAAGGCTATAGCGAGCCCGACCCTCGCATAGACCTGAGCGGCACGGATGTTGTGCGAAAGCTGGTTATCCTGACGCGAGAGGCAGGCTATCAAGTAGAACAGTCTGACGTTGAGAAACACCTGTTTGTGCCCAAAGAATACTTCGATGGCAGTGTGGAAGACTTCTGGAAGAAGTTACCTGCGTTGGATGCAGACTTTGAGAAACGTCGACAGAAGTTGGAAGCCACAGGCAAGCGTTGGCGATTTGTTGCCACCATGGAGAATGGTAAGACCAATGTCGCTCTTAAAGAAGTGGACATCAACCACCCGTTCTATCGATTGGAGGGTTCCAACAACATCGTTTTGCTCACCACAGAACGCTATAAAGAATACCCCATGCTGATTCAAGGCTATGGTGCAGGAGCCAGCGTGACAGCAGCAGGCGTATTTGCTAACATCATGTCGATTGCAAATATCTAAGCGTTATGAAACACATCATTATATTAGGCGATGGCATGGCTGACCTGCCAGTTGAACGACTGAACGGTAAGACCCTGTTACAGCACGCCAAGAAGCCCATGATGGACCAATTGGCAAGAGAGGGACGTTGCGGTCGTCTCATCACGATTCCAGAGGGATTTGCCCCAGGAAGCGAGGTGGCCAACACCGCCATATTGGGATACGATCTTAATCAGGTTTATGAGGGTCGCGGACCATTGGAGGCGGCCTCCATTGGCTATGAGATGGCTGATGACGACATGGCCATGCGTTGCAATATCATCACGCTGGCTGATGGCAAGATCATCACCCACAACGGCGGTAACCTGGATACTGAGAATGCACGTGTGCTGATAGACTATCTGAACGAGACACTGGCCAAGCCCATCAATGCGCGCGAAGGCTGTGAGCGAGTGAAGTTTATCACAGGTATTCAGTATCGTCATCTGCTGGTCATCAAAGGCGGCAACAAGCACGTGGTATGTGCCCCACCGCACGACCACCCCAACGAGGCATGGCGCCCACTGTTAGTCAAGGCAGAGACACCCGAAGCACAGGCCACAGCAGACCTGATAAACGAACTCATTCTGAAGTCGCAGACATTATTGGCTGCCCATCCCTTCAATCAGGCACGTGCGGCAAAAGGTGAACGCCAGGCCAATAGCATCTGGCCCTGGAGCGGCGGTTATCGTCCATCCATGGAAACACTGATGCAGCTTTATCCAAGTATCCAGTCAGGCACCGTCATTTCTGCTGTCGACCTGATTCGCGGCATCGGTCATTATGCCGGATTGAAAATTGTAGAGGTTGAAGGCGCAACAGGATTGGCCGACACCAACTACGAGGGCAAGGCACAGGCAGCCATTGATGCCCTGAACCACGACGATTTTGTGTTTGTACATGTGGAAGCCAGCGATGAAGCCGGACACGATGGCGACCTGGCACTAAAGCTCAAGACCATTGAATATCTCGATCAGCGACTCATTGCACCCATCTATAACCACGTACGGCAGATGAACGAGCCTGTGGCCATTGCCGTGCTTCCCGACCACCTCACACCCGTAGAGCTTCGTGTGCATGTGGGACAGCCCGTACCGTTCCTGATCTGGCATCGAGGCATAGTCGCCGACGAGGTGCAACAGTATGATGAGGTGAGCTGTGCAGCAGGCGCCTATGGCCTGCTGAAACTGGAGGAATTTATGAAAACATTTATGAACGTATGAAATACTATAGTACCAACGGCAAGGCTCCTATTGCCACCCTACAGAAAGCAGTAGTAAAAGGATTGGCAGAAGATCGCGGACTGTATATGCCAGAGCGTATCAACAAGCTGCCCAAGGAGTTTTTCGACCATATCGAAAGCATGAGCTTTCAGGAGATTGCTTACACTGTGGCCAGTGCATTCTTTAGTGAGGACGTGGATCCTGATGCGCTGCACGACATCGTATACGACACCCTGCAGTTTGACTGCCCTGTAGTGAACATCAAGGATCGTATCTATACACTGGAGTTATTCCACGGCCCCACCCTTGCGTTCAAGGATGTGGGTGCACGATTTATGGCCCGCCTGCTACAATACTTCATCAACACAGAGTCAAACCGTCAGCAGGTGAACGTGCTGGTTGCCACCAGTGGCGACACAGGCTCTGCTGTTGCCAATGGCTTCCTTGGTGTGGATGGCATACATGTGTATGTGCTCTATCCCAAAGGTAAGGTCAGCCCCATACAGGAGTGCCAGTTTACCACACTAGGTCAGAACATCACTGCCATCGAGGTGGATGGTGTGTTCGATGACTGTCAGGCACTGGTAAAGAATGCCTTCATGGATGCTGAGTTGAACAGCCATATGAAGCTCACCTCCGCCAACTCGATTAATGTGGCCCGGTTCCTGCCACAGGCTTTTTACTATTTTAACGCCTATGCACGACTCAAGGAAACACTGCACAAAGACCACGCATCCCTTGTCATGTGTGTGCCAAGCGGAAACTTCGGTAACATCTGTGCCGCGCTGTTCGGTCACGAGATGGGGCTGCCTGTAAAGCGCTTTATCGCTGCCAACAATGCCAACGACATCTTCTACAATTATTTGCAGACAGGCAGTTACAATCCCAAGCCATCGAAGCAGACACTGGCCAACGCCATGGATGTGGGCGACCCATCCAATTTTGCCCGTATTTATGATCTCTATGGCAAGAGTCATGCACGTATCACCTCACTTATCAGTGGTGAAACCTATCGTGACGAACAGATCAAGCAAACCATGCGTGAATGCTATCAAGACACTGGCTACATTCTGGACCCCCATGGCGCTTGTGGCTATCAGGCATTGGTTGACGAGCTGAAAGACGGCGAGATCGGTGTGTTCTGCGAGACAGCACACCCTGCCAAGTTCAAGGAGAAGGTTGACGAGATCCTTGGCATAGACACTGCGATACCAGAACGCCTGGCTGCGTTTATGCGTGGCAAGAAACAAAGTGTAGAGATGAGCAAAGACTTTGAAGCCTTCAAAACCTTCTTGATGAAGCAATAAAATCGTTTTCTTTATAGTGAATCGAGGCGGTCGGAGTATAATTCTCTGGCCGCTTCATCTCTTTCATCGTCAGTCATGTCAACGAGCGGATGCATGGTTATCTCATCCAAGTTGATACCTATTCGATCCAGGTTCTGATTGGTATATGTGAGCTGAGCACCAAACAGGCAGATGGTCCACGATATCTGTAGCCAGAGCATGAACAACGGCAGAGCAGCAAAAGAACCATAGATCGCATTATACCCTGTTACCCATATCTGAGAATGGATATAAAACAATTGCAACAACTGCATCGCCACACCGGCCAGGACACCTGGCACCAAAGCACTTTTGAACTTCACTTCCGTATTGGGCATATATACATAGAGCACGATGAACAGCAGCGACAGTAACAGGTAAGGAGAGAAATCCAACAGGCTTCGCACGGCAGGACCGAGAATGAGTAGTCCCTCCATATGACGGGCCACTGTTGCCATGAAGATGGAAAGACCCATCGACACGATGATGATGATGGGAAAGACAAAAAACATAGCCAGATAATTGGTGAGCGACCGGATGAGCGGGCGTGAGTTGTTCACCTGCCATATCTGATTGAATGTCTCCTCTACATTATTCACCAGCATGAGCACCGTATAGAGCATAAACAACAAGCCTACTCCTAAGAAGATGCCACTCTGGGTATGTATAAGATAGCTATTGACAAAATCGGTAAGGATGTCTGCTACCTGAGGCTGCGACGACAGTGCATCACGAAACCAGATTTCAATATACTTATTAAAACCAAAACCGCGCGCAATGGCAAAGATAACCGCCAGGATCGGGACAATAGCCAACAGGGTTGAATAAGTAAGTGCCGACGCCTGCGTCAGCACTCGTTTCGTAGTAAAGAAACGAATGGTAAGCAGAAGCGTACGATATATCTGGTTTAACCTCATAGTCAAAGAAAAAAAGCACTGCACCTATAAGCCGGGTTCTGTACCGCCCGAAGACGGCGTTTGTCATTTATCTAGTCCACAGGTCACCCTATGGCTCAAGCGTTCTACCCTCCACCGTATTACTCGGGCGGGCAACCCTCAGACGATGGTTTACATGAACTTGCAGCCCCCAGTCGACACAGCCCAACGATCACCCGCTGGCTGGTGGTCTCTTACACCACCTTCTCACCCTTACCCCATGCCTAGACACGAGGCGGTCATTCTCTTCTGCCGGCACCTACTGTCACCAATAGCTTCTACTTTCAGAAGTGGAGCGCCCTATGCTGCCCGGACTTTCCTCTCGCGCGACCTTTCAGAAGCGCCAGCGACAAACCGTTGCAGTGCGTTTTCTGCCTGCAAAGTTACCAATAAATTTCATAAATCACGAATAATATATGCAAAATTATCATCATAATTAAAAATAAGCAACTAAAATCGTCATCAATACTTAAATTTATCAGCAATTTAAGATTTAAAGTGTTAATCGCAAATGGTCGTTAACCATTCTGCGGGAATTGTTAAAATGGGACAAATCTTTGCGCCAGATTGTCAGTATTCCAAATAATGCACTTATTTTTGCACCGTGAAACAAAAAAACTCTGATTGTAGAATTTAAAACTTAAAAAAATGAATGAGAATATGAAAAAAATCGTAAATGTAGCAACCCCAGCTGTATGTGCGGTTGCTTTGACGCTTTCTGTAGTAGCATTCGCCAATACCAAAGCTGCTACTGCTCCCGCTCCTTTCATGACTTCTGCCCCTGCCACACCAGCAGGACAGCCTGTAGACCTGACCTACGCTGCTGAGAAAGCGTTGCCCTCAGTGGTTTACATCAAGTCAGTACAGAACTCTAAGGTTCAGACAGTAGAGTCTGTTGACCCATTCGAGGAGTTCTTCTCAAACCCCTTTGGCGGATTTTTCGGCCAAGGCAATGGCGGTCGTCGCCAGCGCCAGGTACAGACTCCTAAGCGTGCTGCCGCCGGTTCAGGTGTTATCATATCCGCTGATGGTTATATCGTAACCAACAACCACGTCGTAGATGGTGCTGACGAGTTGACAGTGAGTCTGAACGAGGGTTCAAAGGAATATTCTGCACGCGTGATCGGTGCTGACAAGACCACCGATCTGGCTCTCATCAAGATTGACGGCAAAAACCTCCCTGCCATTCAGATTGCCAACAGTGACAATGTAAAGGTAGGCGAATGGGTGCTGGCCGTTGGTAACCCACTCGGACTGAACAACACGGTAACAGCCGGTATCATATCTGCCAAGGCACGTACACTGGGTGCCAACGGTGTTGAGAGTTTCATTCAGACCGATGCCGCCATCAACCAGGGAAACTCTGGTGGTGCTCTGGTGAACACCCGAGGTGAGCTGGTAGGCATCAACGCTATGCTGGCCTCTCCTACCGGTTCAAATATCGGTTATGGTTTTGCCATTCCTACAGCCATCATGAACAAGGTGGTTGACGACTTGAAACAGTATGGTAATGTACAGCGCGCCATGATCGGCATTCAGGGTAGCGATGTCAAGACTTATGTTGACGCCAAGAAAGATGAAGGTAAGGAAGTTGACCTTGGCACTATGGAAGGTATCTATGTAGCCAAGACTGTTGAAGACGGTGCCGCTGAGGCTGCTGGTCTGAAGGAAGGCGACGTGATCACGGTGATTGACGGCAAGAAGGTAACCCAGTTTGGTGAGTTGCAGGGCATCCTTGCCAAGAAGCGTCCTGGCGACAAGATCACCATCACCTATCTGCGTAACAAGAAGAGTCACAATGCCACCCTTGTGCTGAAGAACGAGCAGGGCAACACCAAGGTAGTGAAGAATGCCGATACCGACGTATTGGGTGCAGACTTCCGTCCTATTACAGACGCTCAGAAGAAGCAGTTGGAGATCAACTATGGTCTGGAGGTTGTCAAGGTGAACGGTGGTAAGATGAAGGAAGCCGGTGTTCCTAAGGGATTCATCATCCAGCGTGTGAATGATATACCTATGAGATCATTCGATGATCTGCAGAATGCTGTGAAAGAGGCCAATAACTCAAGAGACCAGATGTTGGTTGTCCGCGGTATCTTCCCATCAGGCAAAAAGGGTGGATTTGTAGTCTATCTGCAGAACGAATAAGCCCAAATAAAGAAAAAAAAGCCACGAATGATAAAAATTCGTGGCTTTTTTTGGTGGTTTCAGGAAAAAGTCTTACTTTTGCGCACAGCTATAAAAATATTACCACGATGAGACAACTAAAAATCACCAAATCCATAACCAACCGAGAAAGTGCGGCTCTGGAGAAGTATCTGCAAGAGATAAGTAAGGAAACCATGATCTCGGCTGAGGAAGAAGTGGAATTGGCGCAGCGCATAAAAAAAGGCGACCAGAAAGCGCTGGAGCGACTGACGAGGGCCAACCTTCGTTTCGTCGTTTCTGTGGCTAAGCAGTATCATAACCAGGTCCTA
>JAEEGF011573121.1_pt1 | contig 68651 bp, 56 predicted proteins | sample 9134171 | NCBI WGS metagenome assembly JAEEGF01 (sample SAMN16246542, study PRJNA631951) | gut metagenome | biome: gut microbiome; feature: rumen; material: AP-attached | host: Bos | place: Iran: Karaj | collected 2018-10 | reverse complement strand
ACTATATTCAACACAGATGGTAAACCTGCCTACAGCGATGTTTTTGATTCTGAATACACCGCAATAAAGACTGGCCCATTGTGGAATATCGGACTGAACTATCTGGCGAAGCCAACACTTAATTTCATACTCCAATACTCAGGCAACTCTATCAACGTGGATTTCAAGGAACATAAAATTCATCAACTATCAATGAATGGCATTGAAGCAACCCTTGACGAAAACACGGTTATCCCGCATCGCAAATCATCAGGGCACAATTTAACCTCAGGTATGACATACTTCTCTCCATCTGGTCATTTCTTCAATCTAACTCTCAGTTATTCCCATCAGAACAAAGGTGAGACACAATTGATTGACATCCTTAACACTACTGACAACATTCTCACCTCAAAGAATATCGCCAGCAACTCGAAGTATGACTTGCTAGACGCGGAAACAAACTGGCGCTTCTCGCATAAAGGCAATGACTGGGGATTAGGATATAATCTTAGTATCATTAAAAACTCTTATGACTTCATCAATGACGGTATCGGGCAACCAACCATCAGAAAGGATTACACTAACATCCTTTACGGCTCATGGGGTCGCAAAATAAACAAGCTGAGACTTGACTTGGGGGCGAGACTGATGCACAACATAACAAAGTTGACACAATCATCAACAGCCAGCGACAAGCACACATTGGTTTTACGTCCATATATCAGCTTGAAATACAATATAGCGGACAACTACTCCATTGGCACATATTACACGATGTTTGTCGGTTATCCCACAATATCGCAACTCAATCCGGCTGTGGTATATAGCGACACTTTGCATTACGATAAAGGAAATGAAAATCTTGAAAACGTCTATACTCACAAACTGGCATTCTTCGCCAATATCAAAGATGTCTCGCTTGGCGTTGACCTCAAAAGAATCAACAATATGATAGTCACTGGTTCATTCCCCTATGGTGGAAATGGAGCCATCATTGACCAACCTATCAATAGTTTATATAGCAACGATGTGACTTTAAAAGTGTCTTATTCAACGAATATAGGTAGCATAAGAATTGATCCTGAGATTGAGTATAGCTATCAATTCACAAAGTTGCCCGACATTAGCGGAATGATTAACAGAGAATTTGGACAGCACAATATCTACGTCTCATGCGATATGAGCTATAAGTTCTGGAAAACCGCCGAGGCATTCGCTAGGTTCTCTTATCAAAGTCCGTGGTATGACAGCAATATGAGAGTTGGCAGAACTTTGAGATTGAACATCGGCATGAGCAAGACGTTTCTTGACGGTAGACTGCGCACAGCCATTGAGTTAACCGACCTTATCGGAGAGGCTGTAACACCACGTTGGAGCATAGACTTCTCTAATATTAAACAGTGGCAACGTAACAGGTATGACACACGAGGCGTTAAACTCACCATCCGTTACACATTCAACAGTGTGAACACCTCATTCCGCAACGCACAAATCAACAAAAGCAGTGACGGACGTGTGGACTAACAATGATCTTTAATTGTAACACAACGACTTTTAGCTATTTCCATCCCTGTAGCGTCACGTGATTTTAGAAAAGACAAAGGCAATAGATTGATTGTCAATCTATTGCCTTTGTTTTCAGCGGAAAGACAGGGATTCTTTCTCCGCTATGCTACGAAAGCGACCTGAAGGTCGATGGCGAACCGAGGTTTCAAATCCGCAGGTCTATCCCACAACAAGAAGAGGATGCCCACAAGGGACATCCTCTTCTTGTTGCGGAAAGACAGGGATTCGAACCCTGGAACCCCGAAAGGGGTTAACGGTTTTCGAGACCGCCCCGTTCGACCACTCCGGCATCTTTCCAATGGTCTATTTTTGTTTAGCGGGTGCAAATTTAGTACTTTTTTCTCAAACCGCGAAAATTATCTTCAAAAAACTTTACAAATTAACTAATGTCTCAATTGCTGCCAGAGGATCGGGAGCCTTAAACACATAATTGCCTGCCACTAGCACATCGGCACCAGCTTTGGCCAACTGACGTCCCGTAACATCGTTCACTCCGCCATCCACTTCAATTACTGCTTTCGATCCTGTCTCGGCAATCAATGCTCGCAACTCCTTAACCTTGTTGAGGGTGTTAGGTATAAACTTCTGTCCTCCAAAACCAGGATTTACCGACATGAGCAGCACCAAGTCGAGTTGAGCCACTATGTCGCGCAACAGGCACACTGGCGTAGCAGGATTAATGGTCACACCGGCTTTCATGCCAGCATCATGAATCTGCTGCACCACACGATCTAGATGATTACATGCCTCAAAGTGAACATTCATAATCTCGGCGCCACAGTTTCGAACCTCATTTATAAACTTCTGTGGTTCAACAATCATCAAGTGAACATCAAGAGGTTTTTTGCACAACTGCTGCACATATTTTATCACGGGGAAACCAAAAGATATATTGGGCACAAACACACCATCCATTACATCTAGATGCAGCATTTGGGCTTTACTGTGGTTTATCATTTCTAAGTCACGTGCCAGGTTTCCAAAATCGGCACTCAAGAGTGAAGGAGAAACTATCATAGTATTTGGTTTTTAGTTGCTAGTTCTTAATCATTAGTTTTCTCATCGCTATTCTCAGAATTCTCAGCTTTGCTTTTCTTCTTGCTCTTATATACCTTATATATAATATAGGCAACTACAAGACCAAGCAATGTGAAACCTGCAATTTTCAGGTAATGGTTATAATGCTCCAGTTGTGCAAAGAACTGGCTGTCGTCGGGTACCACTCGATAAAGCAGATAGCCAAGACCAGCTAGCACCACGTTCCAGATACCTGCACCCAAAATAGTGAAAAAACTGAATGTGCCAAAATTCATGCGCGACAAACCGGCAGGTATCGATATCAAATGCCTCACAGCAGGCAGCAAACGGCCAAAGAAGATTGAAATCGATCCTTTCTTCTGGAAATACTGTTCAGCTCGCTCCATTTTCTCTTTCGACAACCTAAGGAAATGACCAACCTTGCTGTCGGCAAAAGCATATATAATTGGACGACCTATCAACAATGACAGTCCATAATTAATGGCCGAACCGAGATAGGCTCCAGCAGTAGCAACCAAGATCACTACCCAGAAGTCTAGGCTGGAATTGGCCTGCAGCGAAAAATAGGCTGCAGGAGGTACCACCACCTCACTTGGCAAGGGTATCACCGAGCTCTCTATTGCCATGAGCACAAGGATCGTCCAGTAGTTCATATGGTCCTTGAACCAATAATACAGGTCCTCGGCCCACAATGAGTGAGAAACAGCTGTTGCAGCGGCATCTTGCGCGAAGCAAGTATTAGCTACCATTATAATGGCTACAAAAGCAAGAATTGTTGTTATCGTTTTATTGCGGTTCATTTATTATTGCTGATTTAGTGACGGCAAAGTTACAAATAATTTGTCACACATCATAACCAAGCTGCCTAAACATAGCGCGATAGGCATCGGCTTTCTTCTCAAGCGATAGTGGATAGGCTCTCGACGACGATGGCATGCGATAAAGGTCGAAAGCGTGACCATTGCAGCAGCAATGCACCACATCACCCATCTTGGGCACCTCTACCCCAGCCTTCTCGGCTATTACACCAGTCGCCTTTTCTCCTGCTGTGACAATTGCTTTTATTGTGGGCCTAATCTTGAAAAACTCATCCAGGTTGATTGTCTCAACTATATCGAGAAATTTGTCGCTCGCATTATCCTTGAGACGACGCACACGTGTAGCTGTGTCATAGAGAGCAATCTTCTTTTTGTTGAGAAACAACTTCAGGAGTGGCAAATCAAAACGCTTCTCTGCATCAATCCAAAAATGGTTCTTGTCTCCAAAGAAGATAAGACCAGCGATTCTCCACATATCGTTCATTTTGTTGGGATAATAGAATTCCATCGACCAGCGCTCAGGCTTTGGAGGGAATGTGCCAAGCATCAACACCACTGCCCCATCGGGCAAAAAAGGCTCGAAAGGATGCTGTTCTATGGGTATGTCATTATTCATAACTTACATTTCAACATCACAAAGATACTACAATCTAAGATACACACCAAATAGTGAACAACAAAAAAATATGCCCCGCTTATGCAGGGCATATCATTGTCATTTATTGCAATGGTTAATTAGAACCACTTGGTGTAAGCAAAGTCCTGACGGTGTGGCAGGTTCTTGTTCCATGGATAAGCACGGAACGAGAGACGGAATATGCCAGTGTCCTTAATGCGGTCATTAAGCTGATAGGTAAGGATATCACCATCCTCATCAACGACCTTCATTGGCAGTGTGCTATGGAACTTGGTTTCTCCGTCAACATCATGGTAAACCACAAGCTCCAAGCCAACGCTACGACCCAGGCCAGCAGTATTGAGCTTAACAGTAGCCTCTACCTTACCGTTATTGATTGAGATATCGTAGAACGAATCGCTCAACTGCATATCTTCAACCTCAACATTGTCCCAATTTTCGGCCACATGCTCCTTCCAGGCTACAATCTCACGCACGAGAGCATAATCGTTTGCGCGAAGCTTCTTGCTGCGTGCTGCTTCCTTGCTGTAGAAACGATCGATGTAGTCCTTCATCATGCGCGACATGGTATAGTTAGGAGCAATCTGCGAAATAGAGTTCTTGATATACTGAATCCACTCGGGTGAATAGCCCTTGCTGTTCTTTGCAAAGTACAGTGGGATTATCTCGTTCTCGAGCATCGAGTAAATTGTCGCTGCATCAAGCTTATCCTGCATGCTCTGATCGGTGTAGGTGCGATGTGAAGTCAATGCCCATCCAGCACCCTCGCGATAGCCTTCATACCACCATCCGTCAAGTACCGAGAAGTTAAGCAAACCATTCATCTCGGCCTTTTCACCACTAGTACCCGATGCCTCGAGAGGACGGGTTGGTGTGTTGAGCCAAATGTCAACACCAGTAATCAATCGCTTCGACACTGTCATGTCGTAGTTCTCAAGGAAGATAATCTTGCCCAAGAACTCTGGCATCTTCGAAATCTCGACAATTCGCTTAATCAAGTCTTTACCAGCACCGTCGGCAGGGTGTGCTTTACCAGCAAAGATGAATTGAACTGGGAACTTCTCGTTGTTAACGATGCGCGACAAGCGGTCAAGGTTGGTAAACAACAGGTGTGCACGCTTGTAGGTAGCAAAACGACGAGCGAAACCAATGAGCAGTGCGTTGGGGTTAATCTTGTCAACAATCGACATGATGCGTGTGGGATCGCCTTGGTTCTTGAGCCAAGTGGCGCGGAAGTCACGTCTTACAAAGTTGATAAACTTGTTCTTCAACTGCATGCGCAGGTCCCAAATCTCCTCGTCAGGTACGTTCTGGATAGGAGCCCAAGTCGCCATGTCTTCCTGCTTGTCGAGATAGTTGGCACCGAACACCTTAGAATAGTATTCTTTCCACTCCGACGCAGCCCATGTGGGCATGTGAACGCCATTGGTAACATAACCAACATGCGACTCCTCGGGAGCATAGCCTTTCCATACACCAGCGAACATCTTCTTCGATACCTCTCCGTGCAACCAACTAACGCCGTTGCTCTCCTGAGTTGTGTTAAGTGCAAACACGCTCATCGAGAATTTTTCCTGAGTATCAGGATTCTCACGACCCATGTTCATCAGGTCATTCCAGGTGATGCCAAGTTTGGCAGGGAACTCACCCATATAACGTCCAAACAGACCCTCATCAAAGTAGTCGTGACCAGCAGGAACTGGAGTGTGCACTGTGTAGAGCGACGAAGCCCTTACAACCTCGAGTGCCTCATTGAAGCTCAAGCCCTCGTCCTGCACGTAGTCAACAAGACGCTGGAGATTAAGCAGTGCGGCATGACCCTCGTTGCAATGGTAAATCTGAGCTTTAATGCCAAGTTTCTTGAGCATAAGCATACCACCAATACCCAAAAGATACTCCTGCTTGATGCGGTTCTCCCAATCACCACCATAGAGCTGGTGGGTAATCGAGCGGTCGAAATCGCTGTTCTTGTCAAGGTCGGTATCAAGGAGATATAGGTTCATTCGGCCCACATTCACCTTCCAAATATTGGCATATACCACGCGACCTGGATAAGGCACCTCAAGTATCATCTGTTGGCCATCCTTATCAATCACTGGCTCAATGGGCAGGTGATTAAAGTTTTGGGGCTCATAGTTGGCTATCTGTTGGCCATCCATCGAAAGAGTCTGGGTGAAATATCCATAGCGATACAAGAAACCAACCGCTGTCATATCAATGCGACGGTCGCTGGCCTCCTTAATATAGTCGCCGGCAAGGATTCCCAAGCCGCCCGAGTAAATCTTCAGTGCATTGCACAGACCATACTCCATGCTGAAATAAGCCACCGAAGGAAACTCAGGACGAGTGGGTTGATCCATATATTCCTTGAAATGTTTATAGATTACGTCAATTTTTGCCACCAGTTCGGTGTTTTTACTAAGCTCCTCGAGCTTTGATGCTGGCATTTTATTAAGCATCATCACAGGGTTCTCACCCGATGCACGCCACAGCTCGCGGTCAAGATGATGGAACATCGACTTTGCCTCACTGTTCCACACCCACCACAGGTTTCTTGAAAGCTCGTCAAGCTTTTTCAGGTTGGCGGGCAATTCACTTTTCACTGTAAGATTTCTCCAGACAGGAGAATTTGAATTACTAACTTTAATTTTCATATAATTAATATTGAATATATTTCGGTTTATTCTTTATTTTCGTGAACAACGCTCTTCAGCTTTTGCCAAGGCAGTAGCGTAAGCCTTGGTGTAATACTCCATGAAATGATCCCATGTGGCTTGCTTCGATGTTGCCTTAGCAGCACGGCGCAAACTGTCATGCTCGCGATTTGTCATGTTGTTGATAGCAACAGTAGCATCCACTATCTGTTCAAGGGCTTCATCATAGTTTGAGTCATTACGGTGTATCACTTTCACACCAGTCTTTTTCTCATTATTGCCTAGTTCCTTCTCGACCCACTGACCAAATCCAGCAAGATTGGTGGTGATTGTGGGCACGCCCATGGCAACACTCTCAAGTGGTGTATATCCCCATGGCTCGTAGTAGGATGGAAATATCGACAAATCAAATCCAGTGAGAAGGTCATAATAGCACATGTCAAAAATACCATCATCGCCATTAAGATAGGATGGCGCATATATTACAAAAACATCTTCACCTGCTTGATTGCGGAAACCCAGATAGTTCATCTTGCCATAAATGGCATCGCTGTCCTCATTATAGATGCTATGAGTGATGATGGGGTTAAAAAGCCCTACAGCCTTTTGTCTTGCCAATGCATCTTTCAGGTCATGACGAGCTTCTTGAGTCCAACCAGGAACCAGCACAAATGCTACAATCTTGCGACTCAATGTCGTCTCGGGCATGTGTCTGAGTACGTTCATTGTGTCAAGATACAGGTCGATTCCTTTATTGCGCATTTCACATCTACCACTGTTTACAACAAGCATGGTTTCATCGCCCAACTCCTCTCCTATAAGAGCGCTGGCCACAGCAAGCAAGCGCTTGCGTGCCGCACGGCGAGCAGCTGTATATTTCACACCTTTGGGAACATAGTTTTGCTCAAAAGCATTGGGTGTGACAAATGGACGACGCTCGAGCAGCTGCTCGCACTCACGAGCCGTCACATTACTAACCGTAGTAAACACGTCGGCCTCGTGGGCTGCACTTTTCTCAAGAGAGTGCTTCGATTCCATATTAAGTTCCTGTGCCATCTGGTCACCATTATAACCCTCCATATAGTCATACAAAGGCTTACCGTTACCACAAATGCTACGTCCGATACTAGTTGCATGAGTAGTAAATACAGTTGCTACTTGTGGCAGTCGCGATTTCACATAGAGAAGACCCATTCCGGTAGTCCATTCATCGAAATGAGCTACTACCCTATTGGCTTTCTTAAAGGCTACAAGACTCTCAATCACAAGGGCAGCACCATAGGAAAAAATGCACGACTCGTCATAGTCACCATAACCATGCAATGAATCCACTCCAAACTCTCTCCACATCTGTGCAAAGAGCTGATTCTTGTAAACATATAGTGAGTTGTAGTCAACAAGCACGGCAAGAGGGTTACCTGGCACTTTCCAGCGACCTGTCTTCACAGTCATACCCGTAGGGAAATTAGCTTGCACACGCCATTGGTCGAGTACACTTTTTGTGCTCTCGAAAAAGGGGTTGTCTCCGCCCAAATCGGGACCAATGAATACAACCTTGTCTTTATATTCTTTCTGTAAGGTCTTAGCCTTAGTCGACAGCACGGCATATATGCCGCCAACCTTGTTGCAAACTTCCCAGCTTGTTTCAAAAAACAGGTCTAACATGTTGTTTATAGAAACCTTTTAATTATTTTTATTTTGCAATAAATGCTATAAAATGATTGAAAGTGCAAATATACAATAAATTATTCATTTATGAACTATAATACACGCAAAACACGATTTTTGTTTTTATGCAATCCTTTGACATAACTAAGATTATTGAATTTATTTTGACATGAAAAACACACAGTATTTGACTAATTTCACTGCTCAAAACCTCTTAAAAAATCTTTCATTATTTTGCTAAATTTCTATTTTTATTTAATTTTGCAGTTTTAGATAGTATTTTCTTTTATGAATGTTAGACTATCATCATTTTTTAATACACTTTTCTACTTGATATACAAATGATTATTAAACATTTTCTGTCTATAGCCATCCTATTGGTAACAGCAGTGGCACCAGCCAGTGCCAAAATCAATCTGCCCACCAAGAAATTGGGCAACGAAAATTATTACTACTACGAGGTAAAGAAAAATGAGACGATCTTTGATATTGCCAACAAAATTGGCGTCAGCAAAGATGACATCATTAAGTTCAACCCATCGGCTAAAAACGGACTAGTCAAGAAACAACTCTTATTCTTGCCCGTTAAGGAGTTTGACGGCACAGCTAAAGCTGCAGCCACTCGCCGCGCCAACATTAACGTGCCCAACAATGCGGCAACCCACATCGTCAAGAGCGGTGAGAGTGTCTACGGAATTGCTAAGGCCTACAACGTAACAGAGAGCGAGCTACTCGAAGCCAACCCATCAATCAACAATGGTTTGCAAATAGGTGACCAACTCATAATTCCCGCCAAGGTGGTTTCTCAAAGTAGTGACCCATATATTTATCACACTGTAGAACAGGGTCAAACGCTCTATGGCATTGCCAAGACTTATAACACAACTATAGAGAAACTTATCGAAGCAAACCCAGGAATTTCAGGAGCTAACCTAAAGGCCAATGATGTCATCCGTGTGGTTCCAAACACCACTCAGGATATTATTGTCAACAAAGACATCTTCCAGTTCACCCCCTATGTGGTTGCCGACGGTGACACCTATCAAAGTGTTGCACAAGCCAATGGAATAACAGTTGAACAACTCCGTGCCGCCAACCCCGACATGAAGAAACTCAAGAAGGGTAAAACAATTTACATCCCTCGCAAGGCTATCGACAAACAACTTGTCAACACTTCGACCCTTAATGAGAAACAACTAGAAGAGGCCTATAAAGACAAAATTGACGGCATCTATGAGGATGTAATTGCTCCCAACAAGAACAACAGCATAGATATTAGCGTTATTTTGCCATTCCAACTTGGAATGAAAGATCAAACTAGAAATGCTGCCAACTATGTGGAGTTCTACAACGGTTTCTTGCTCGCACTCGACAGCGTCGGTTCAAAACTCACCAAACCACTGAACCTAAACGTTTACGACACTAAACATAATCTTAATGTTACCGATAGCCTTTTGGCTATTGACAAACTGAAGACAAGCGATATTATCATAGCACCTTCCGAACCAAAGCAGCTTGAAAAGATTCTGAACTATGGCAAAAACAACAACATCGACGTACTCAACTGCTTTGCAACTCAAAACGATGACTACATCAATAATAGTCGTGTAATGCAAGTCAACATCCCATCACCTTATCTCAACGCACGCATCAATGAGTATCTCGACACTAAGTTTAAGGACTATGTGCTTGTCTACCTTGATGATCCTCAGGAAGAGAACAAGGATATCTACGAGGACATCAAGAAGCATGCATCTGAGGTAAAGCACCAAAATAAGACTCTAACTATTGCTTCAGAGTTGTCGGGAAAGACTTTATCAAAGTATCTTGAACCTGGCTCAAGCTATCTATTCATTCCTGCTAACGGCAAGGAGAGCCTACTTAACAAGTTTGCTGCTGGACTTATCGAGGCAAAGAAGACACGCATCGACTGCGACCTCGAGTTACTTGGTCACCCTGAATATACAATGTATATCAAGAAGCATAAAGATGAACTTATGGCAATGGACACTCACATCTATTCTCGATTCTACCTGCCCACCAGCGAGAAGGTCAATGACATCAAGAATAGATATGTCAAGACTTTCGGTTCTCAGCCATCAAACAGCACTCCAAACATGAGCGTCTTTGGTTTTGATGTAGGTATGTTCCTGGTAAATGCTTACGTAAAAGGTGTCATTCCTGGTTCTAAGCAGTCGGCTTATAATGGCATACAGACCAACTTTAACTTTGAACGTGCCAATAACTGGGCTGGTTACATCAACAAGTCGGTAAGAATAATTCACCTAACACCCAAGAATGATCTAATTATTCAGGACCTGAATGATTAATAATCTCAAGATATTTATTGCTCTTATAGCAATGCTGACGGCTACAGCCCACCAGGCTGTAGCTGCCAACTTATTCAGTGACCATAACATCAGTATTGGAGTCAAAGGAGGCATGAGCCTCTCAAAGGTGAATTTTCAATCATCAGTGCCACAAAAGATGATCAATGGTATGGTACTTGGCGCTACAGTGCGATATATCGAAGAGAATCACTTTGGTCTTATCGCCGAAGTCAACCTCGAGCAACGAGGATGGAACGAAGACTTTGCCCCACTCGAAGGATACAGTTTCAAGCGTCAGTTCTCCTACATCCAAATCCCTCTTCTCACTCACATCTACTTCGGAAGCGATAAGGCGCGCTTCTTCTTCAATGCTGGTCCCGAGATTGGTTTCATGATTGGAGACAAGACAACGAGCAATTTCGATTATGAGAATGCTTACGAAATTGAAGAGTTCCAAACCAATTACCGAAAGATTGAGCAGTTCACGCTGCCCGTAAAGCGCAAATTCGACTACGGAATCTCGGCAGGATTAGGAATGGAATTCAACATGGGTTATAGAAATGCACTCAACCTTGAGGGCCGATTCTACTACGGCTTAAGCGACGTGTTCAGTAACCACAAGACCGATCCGTTCCAAGGGTCGTCATCAATGTCGATAATGGTGACTTTAGGCTACAACTTCCGCATCAAGTAGTTCAATCATCAACATTCCACTATAAAGAAAAACAAGGAAGGATGCCACATCAAGTGTGTGCATCCTTCCTTTATTTGAGAGCCACACCAAAGGGATGTGATGAAACTCCGATAAATACAGGATTTGAGGGCATTTCAGTCTTTGTAATCCTCTGGTCGCGAAGACACCACTAGGTGGTTGAGGCCCGCCATTGACCGAAATACTTATCTCGGCATTTCATAAAAATTTGAAGAGTATCCCAATCAGCTTTGATGTGGCAAAATTTCAATGACCTTCGTGTGAATGCAAAATTAGCAATTAAAGGGGAATTCTCAAAATTTATCCTACTTTTTTTGAGAAAAAAAATGAACTTCATCTCGTGTGGGAGAGGAAGTCCATCTTTTTTAGAGGTAAGTTTACTCGCGGTTGTTGCTCGTTATGATAATCTCTTGATTACTGAGCGTTCTTAGCCTTCTCGACGATAGCCTTGAAAGCTTCTGGGTTGTTCATTGCGAGGTCGGCGAGAACCTTACGGTTAATCTCGATACCAGCCTTGTGAATCAAACCCATCAACTTAGAGTAAGAAAGGTCCTCCAGGCGTGCGGCAGCGTTGATACGCTGAATCCACAGAGCGCGGAAGTTACGCTTCTTGTTCTTGCGGTCACGATAAGCATATGTCAAACCCTTTTCCCAAGTGTTCTTGGCAACGGTCCAGACGTTCTTGCGTGCACCGAAATAACCTCTTGTAAGTTTAAGAATCTTTTTACGTTTTGCTCTTGAAGCAACGTGATTTACTGATCTTGGCATTTTTTTAAATGAATTGTGAACGTTAGCGGCATTTAATGCTCTTTTGTGCTAAACATTCGGTTAATAAAAATGATAAAAATCTCTTGTTGATTAAAAGTGTTTTGAAACTTGTACTGCAGTGTTGCGTTGAATTATTTCTTAACGAGCAACTCGCGAATTGAGTTGAGGTTAGCTTTGTCAACGATGCTCACCTTAGTGAGGTTTCTTTTCTGCTTCTTGGTCTTCTTTGTCAAGATGTGACTCTTGTAAGCATGTTTTCTTTTAATCTTCCCTGTTCCGGTAAAGGTAAACCTTTTTTTGGCACCGGAATTAGTCTTAACTTTTGGCATTTTTGAAATAGTTTTAAAAAAATTATTATTAATCAAGGGGACTAGGCACTTACCAAGCCTAATGCCCCATTTTTCATTCTAAGTATAGGCTCAATGATGAGCCCCGGACGTTAATGCAGATTTTTTAGTCGTCACTCTTGTGGAGCTTCTGGAGTCGACTCTTCCTTGGCTGGCTCTTCCTTCTTCTTCGATGTCACCTTCTTGGGAGAGAGCATGATTGTCATGCGCTTGCCTTCAAGAACAGGCATCTGGTCAACCTTGGCATAGTCCTCCAAATCATTGGCAAACCTGAGCAGCAACACCTCGCCTTGTTCCTTGAACAAAATCGAACGTCCCTTGAAGAACACATAGCTCTTAACTTTAGCGCCCTCTTTCAGGAAACCAATGGCGTGCTTAAGCTTGAAGTTGTAGTCGTGCTCGTCGGTCTGTGGTCCGAATCTTATCTCCTTGACAACAACCTTAGTGGCTTTAGCCTTCTGCTCCTTAAGCTTCTTACGCTGCTGGAACTGGTACTTCTGATAGTCCATGATCTTGCACACGGGAGGTTGAGCCATGGGTGCAATCTCAATCAAGTCTAGTTCCTGTTCCTCGGCAATCTTGAGTGCTTTGAGAATGGGATATATTCCCTCTTCTACGTTGTCACCCACAAGTCGCACTTCGGGAGCGCGGATTTCGTCGTTAATGGCAAGCTCTTCTTTCTCCTGTTTGCCACCACGCTGGTTGCGGTTCTTCTTGCCTTTTGGGCCACCGCTCATAGGCTTTTTAGGGCCACTCCAATACGGTTTTTTCTGCATTCAAAAAAATTATAAGTTTATCATTTCGTTCACTTCTTGAGTGATTTCGGCTGCAAAGGTAGTAATTTTTTTGGAACCTTTATCAATTCCGCCCTGTTTTCTTACCGAAACTTCTTCATTTGCAGCCTCTTTTTCACCAACAATCACCAAATATGGTATCCTCTTGAGCTCATTGTCGCGAATTTTCTTGCCAATTTTCTCATTGCGGTTATCGATGATTGTACGAACGTCGGCATCATTAAGTACCTGTGCAACATGCTCGGCATAGTCATTGAATTTCTCGCTGATAGGAAGAACAACTACCTGCTCTGGTGCAAGCCACAATGGCAACTTGCCGGCAGTGTGCTCAAGCAGCACAGCAACAAAACGCTCAAGCGACCCAAAGGGAGCACGGTGAATCATGATGGGGCGATGCTTTGCATTGTCACTACCAGTATATTCCAATTCGAAACGCTCGGGAAGGTTGTAGTCAACCTGAATAGTTCCCAACTGCCAGCGGCGGCCCAAGGCATCCTTAACCATGAAGTCGAGCTTGGGACCATAGAAAGCAGCCTCGCCTTCAACCTGCTTAGCTGGTAATCCCTTCTCTTGACAAGCCTCAACAATAGCACGCTCAGCACGTTCCCAGTTCTCATCGCTACCCACATACTTCTGCTTATTATTAGGGTCTCGCAACGAGATTTGGGCCTCATACTCAAATCCAAACACACCAAGGATGTGGTTGATAATGTCCATCACACTCAAGAACTCCTGCTTGAGTTGCTCTGGAGTACAGAACAGGTGAGCGTCGTCTTGAGTGAACGAGCGCACGCGGGTCAAGCCGTGAAGTTCACCACTCTGCTCATAACGATAAACAGTACCAAACTCAGCAAACCTGAGTGGCAGGTCCTTGTAGCTGCGAGGAATGGTACGGTAAATCTCGCAGTGGTGAGGACAGTTCATGGGTTTGAGCATGTATTCCTCGCCCTCCTCAGGGGTGTGGATTGGCTGGAACGAGTCTTTGCCATATTTTGCATAGTGACCGCTAGTCACATACAAGTTCTTATTGCCAATGTGAGGTGTAATAACCTGTTCGTAGCCATATTTCTTCTGTATCTTGGCAAGATAATCCTGAAGACGGTTGCGCAATGCAGCACCCTTGGGAAGCCACAGCGGCAAGCCTTGACCCACGCGCTGTGAGAAAGCAAAGAGCTCCATCTCCTTACCAATCTTGCGGTGATCACGCTTCTTGGCCTCCTCAAGAAGAACTAGATATTCGTCGAGCATCGACTTCTTGGGGAATGTAATGCCATATACGCGAAGCATTTGCTTGCGGGTCTCGTCGCCACGCCAGTAGGCACCAGCAAGCGACAGCACTTTTATTGCCTTGATGGGAGCGGTTGTTGGAATATGGGGACCACGGCACAAGTCGGTGAACGCACCTTGTGTATAGGTGCTAATTGTACCATCCTGTAGGTCATTGATTAACTCAATCTTATAGGTTTGGCCTGTGTCGCCAAAGAACTTGAGGGCGTCGGCCTTTGTGATATCGGCACGAACTACTGCCTCTTTCTTTGCCACCAGCTCAGCCATCTTCTTCTCTATTTTTGGAAAATCGGCCTGGGTAATCTCATTGTCACCTGGATCGATGTCATAATAGAAACCGTTCTCAATAGCTGGACCAATACCAAACTGCACGCCTGGATACAGCTCTTGCAATGCCTCGGCAAGCAAGTGTGCCGAAGTGTGCCAAAATGCGTGCTTACCTTCAGGGTCTTCCCACTTGAATAGCTTAATCTCGCCGTCGCTACAAATCGGGCGAGAAATATCCCATTCCATGTTGTTGATGCTTGCGGCCAGCACTTGGCGTGCTAAGCCCGAGCTGATGCTCTCAGCAACCTGAAGTGGTGTTACCCCACTCTCATACTGTCTTACACTTCCGTCAGGAAATTTAATGTTGATCATAAAAATAATGGATGTTTTGTTAATTGTTACTTGTGCCATACAAAAGCACGTTCTAAATCAAGCTGCAAAATTAATATTAATTATCTAATTCACAAAATATCAGTCACAAAATATAAAATATATTATTAATGCAATCGTTTGTGCAAATGACACTACAAATTAAGTGAAGCCACCCATTGTAGTGGGCAGCTTCACTATATTTATTTAAGTAAAAAATCTTAAATGAGGGATTGCACTATTTTCTTAATATCTTCACCCAGTTGTTGGGCTTTTTCCATAGTGTGTGCCTCACTGTAGATGCGGATGATAGGCTCGGTATTACTTTTGCGCAAGTGAGCCCAGCTGTCTTCGAAGTCGATTTTAACACCATCAATTGTTGTTAGGTTCTCATCTTTGTAATGTTCCTCAACAGCCTTGAGAATCTTATCGACATCCATGCCAGATGTAAGCTCCAACTTAGTTTTGGCAATACTGTACTGTGGATAGGTTGCCTTGAGTTCGCTCACTGTATTGCCGCTTTTAGCGAGCAGTGTTAGGAATAATGCCACACCCACAAGTGCATCACGGCCATAGTGCAACTCTGGATAAATCACTCCACCATTGCCTTCTCCGCCTATCACGGCACCTGTTCGACGCATCTCAGTGGTCACATTCACTTCGCCAACGGCAGCAGCGGTATAGGAGCAACCATGCGAGTTTGTAACATCACGCAATGCTCGCGACGACGACAGGTTCGATACTGTGCTGCCAGGAGTATGGCTGAGCACATAATCGGCAACGGCAACAAGTGTATACTCTTCCACAAAGAATTCACCGTTCTCCATTACTATCGCCAGACGGTCTACATCAGGATCTACAACAAATCCCACATCGGCCTTTCCTTGACGCATGAAATTCTGAATAGCAGTAAGGTTCTCAGGAATGGGTTCAGGAGTGTGCCCAAAGTTTCCAGTCGGGTCACAGAAGAGTTTCACAATGTTCTCACTCTTTACACCTAATTCCTGAAGCAATTTGGGTATCGCAACGCCTCCAACCGAGTTTACAGCATCTACTGCAACGGTGAAATTGGCGTTCTTGATAGCATCCACGTCAACCAGCTTCAACGCTTTTACCGCATCGATGTGACGGCGCAGGTATGTATAGTTTTTCTGTTCACGTCCCAGATTATCGACAGCAGCATAGTCAAAGTCCTCGGCCTCGGCTATGCGAAGTACCTCTTTACCCTGTGCATCGTCGAGGAACTCACCGTTCTCGTTTAGCAATTTGAGTGCATTCCACTGTTTGGGATTATGAGATGCTGTGATGATTATGCCACCGCAAGCCTTCTCACCTACTACTGCCAACTCTGTTGTAGGAGTCGTGGCAAGTCCAATATTCACAACATCAAATCCCATGCCAGTGAGTGTACCAACAACAATGTTGAGCACCATGCGGCCTGAAAGTCGAGCATCACGCCCAACAACTATAACATTAGAACCATTGTTAGAATTGCGCCTGATGAAAGTGGCATAGGCTGTAGTAAACTTAACTATATCCAGTGGCGACAATCCGTCACCAGCCCTACCGCCAATGGTGCCACGAATTCCTGAAATAGATTTTATTAAAGACATATTATTAAATTTGATTGCGGAAATACCTCACATGATATAAGAATGGAATTACTGCCGATATCTCGCTCGCCCAGCCCAATTTTGACTTGATGATAAGATTGACTTCACTGTCGACACCCAAGAATGTGAGTGGCATCTGGATGCCATAACCCCACTGTGCCGAAGTGTTGAGGGTATAGTTACCATATTGGAAATAAGTTGGAGCAGCATTCATGTTGTTCTCATTGCCCTCTCCTATCATCTCACCATATTTATACCAATAGTTAAGATTGTAACGCATATAGCGGAAGTAAATTCTTTCCGAAGGTTTTGCTTTGTCGGTCTTGCGGTCACCAGCCTTGATTACTTGCATATACACGTTGCCCTCGTTGTCAATGCGATAATAAGGGGCATCTTTTCCCACCTCAAACACAGTGTCGCTAGGTACCTCGTTAACAACACGGCAGTTGGCCAAGTAAGCATTAGTTGCACGTCGCTCATCGTTAAGCAGGTCGGCGTAACTCTCACTGTCGCTGCATGACGAAAGCGCCAGAGCTGTTACTAACGAGAAAAGGAATAAAATACTTTTAAATTTCATATTTTCAGTTATTATTGTTGATCTTTGTTTTTAATTTCTTCAACTATCTTTTCGTAGATGGCTATTGCGTCGGCAAGGCTACCATGAAATTCACCAGCAGCTGCATGCATGTGCCCTCCTCCATTAAAATAGTTGGCACACAACACGTCGACGGCAAGATCTCCTTCACTGCGCATCGACACCTTGATGCAATCGGGGTCTTCACGCATGAATGTACTCCAATATATATCCTTTACCGATAGTGGCTTATTCACAAGTCGTTCAGTGTCACCAGTCTTATAGTCATATTTCTCAAGGTCATCCTTGTCTAGCACTATCAAAGCATATTTACCATCAATAACCCTCGTCTTGTTAAGAAGGGCATAACTGTGAAGCAACAGGCTGTTCATCGGAACAGTATCCATAGCCATCTTGTAAAGATAAGGCTTGTCGATGCCAAATTCCATGAGTTTTCCCATGACATAATACACCTCGGGATAGGATGAGCTCCAACTCAGGTTACCTGTGTCGGTCATTATTCCTACAAACAAGCACGATGCAACTCGATTGTCCATATAATCCATCCATCCGGCCTCGTCCACAATCCTGTAGATAAGCTCACTGGTCGACGACAATTCGGGATGTGATATTTTCACGTCAAAGCAGTCGCTGGGATTGAGGTGGTGATCAATTAGCACCTTTGGCACCTTGGCATCAACGAGCCATGGTTTCATGCGGTCAACACGGTCAAAGTTATTGTAGTCAAGCGACATAATAAGCTGAGTATTCCTTATAATATTGCTTGCCATAACTTCATTGCGACTGAATGTAACATAATCGATACCCTCAGTAATAAATGTGAGAGAACCAGGCAATTGGTCAGGAATTATCACAGTAGCATTCTTGCCCATGTTGCGCAGCAACAAGCACAGTGCCAGCGATGACCCAATAGCATCGCCATCGGCTTTCTTGTGACACGTGATGACAATGCGTGAGACTTTCGCTACTGCCTCCTTCAGTTTATTCAACTCTTCGGTGTCGATAATTCTCCTGAACATGCTAATTTCAAGTTTTGACCACAAAGGTAGGAATAAATTTTATATAATCGCATCGTGTTATATTTTTTTTAGACTTATAAAATTGCATAAAGAAAAATGAGTGATTATCTTTGCACCTTGAAAAAACATAATACACATTACATATGAAACACAAACAAATTATCTTTGCGGTCTTTGCCATACTGGCTTTTAGCCTATCGATGCAAGCACAGATCTTAAATCCTGTAAAGTGGACCAAGGCCGTGAAATGGACCGATGAACACAATGGAGTAATAACTTTTACCGCCACCATCGACAATGGATGGCACATGTATTCCAACGACAGTCCCGACGATGGTCCAACACCATTAAGTGTAAAGTTTAAAAACACAAATGGTGTGAAATTGGTTGGCGGACTCACACCTAGCACGCCTGCCAAGACAATAGAAGACGAAAACTTCATGATGAAAGTAAAGCAGTGGGAAGGCAAAGTGACTTTGAGTCAAAAGTTCACAACCACTGCTCCCAACTATAGCATTGACGGCGAAATTGAATTCATGAGCTGTAATGACCAAACTTGTACCCCTCCCACTACTGAGTCGTTCAGCTTCTCAGGCAAAGTCAATGAGCCACAAGTCCAGAAAGACAACGATGAAGAAAAAGCCGATGACAAAAACGCCAAAGACGCCGAAGAGAATATCGAGGAAATGATTCCCGAAGAGCTCTTGACTGCGAGCGTCGATTCGTCAGCTCTTGCTGCCGACTCAACTGTAGCGGCAGTTCGTCCTTCATCCAACCTGTGGGCACCTGTCAAATTTACCGACCAGGAAGCTAAAGGCACTGAGGGGAACAGTAATTCACTCTGGTTCTTGTTCTGGGCATGTTTCCTGGGTGGTTTGCTCGCATTGCTCACACCTTGCGTTTGGCCCATCATTCCCCTTACAGTCAGCTTCTTCCTCAAGAAAGGCAACAGTAAGAGCAAATCATTAACGAGCGCCATTACCTATGGCGTGTCAATCATTGTGATCTATGTGTTACTAGGACTACTTGTAACAGCAATATTCGGCGCCAACGGGCTCAATGCCCTTGCCACCAATGCTGTGTGCAACATCATTTTCTTCCTCATGCTTGTGCTGTTTGCTATCTCGTTCCTGGGAGCGTTTGAAATCAAATTGCCCGACTCTTGGTCAAGTAAAATGGACAGCCGTGCCGAGAAGACCACAGGCTTACTGAGCATCTTCTTCATGGCTTTCACTTTAGTGATTGTGTCGTTCTCTTGTACAGGTCCAATCATTGGCACACTACTTGTCGAGACAGCAAGCAGTGGTAGCTGGCTAGGTCCCATCGTGGGCATGTTTGCTTTCTCTCTAGCTCTAGCTATTCCTTTCACGCTGTTTGCCCTCTTCCCATCGGTGCTCAAGAAGTTACCCAAGTCGGGAAGCTGGCTCAATACTGTAAAGGTAGTGCTTGGTTTCCTTGAGCTTGCTTTATCACTCAAGTTCCTCTCAGTAGCCGATTTGGCCTATGGCTGGCACATTCTCGACCGCGAGACCTTCCTCTCACTCTGGATTGCAATATTTGGATTGCTGGGATTATATTTGCTTGGCATGATTTGGCTCAAGGGCGATGGCGACAAGAAACCCATTGGCGTTGTCCGTCTCATGCTGGCCATCATCTCTCTGGCTTTCACTGCCTATCTCGTGCCTGGTTTATGGGGTGCACCATTGCGCGTGACAAGCGCCTTTGTTCCACCACTCTACACTCAGGACTACACTACCAACCCCGAAGAGATTCAAGAATATGACGACTTTGAACAAGGTGTTGCCGTGGCAGCACGTTCAGGAAAACCAGTATTCCTTGAATTCTCAGGATTTGGATGTGTCAACTGCCGCAAGATGGAAACTGCTGTTATGGGACTCGACGAGGTGCAAGGCAACCTCAAGGACAACTTCGTTCACATCAGGTTAATGGTAGACGACAAAACCGAACTAGCTAAACCTATCACCGTCAAGATCAATGGCAAGAAGAAAGAACTCAAGACCATTGGCGACAAGTGGAGCTATCTGCAAGAGGTGAAGTTTAATTCCAATTCTCAGCCCTACTACGTTGTGCTCGACACCGATGGTAACCTCATGTCTGGACCATTTGTATATGAGGAGAACGTGCAGGGATTCTTGAACTTCTTGAATCGTGGAAAAGAAAAATATGGAGAGAAAAAATAGCCGACAACAAAAACTAGAGGCCTTCGGCAAACTCCTTGACGTAATCGACACCCTACGTGAGAAGTGTCCCTGGGATTCGGTGCAGACCAACGAAAGCATGCGTCCCAACACTATTGAGGAGGCGATGGAGCTTGCCGAAGCCCTGATGGGAAACGACAACAATACTATAAAGAAGGAACTGGGCGACGTGCTGCTCCACGTGCTGCTCTATGCTCGCATTGGAGAAGAGACTGGTGCCTACGACATTGCCGAAGTGTGCGATGCACTGAGGCAGAAGCTCATATTCCGCCATCCTCACATCTATGGCAACGACAAGGTCGACGGAGTGAAAGAACTGCTCGAGCATTGGGAAGCCATCAAGATGAAGGAAAAAGGTGGCAACAAAACCGTTCTTGGAGGCGTTCCCGCCACTCTGCCATCGCTCATCAAGGCCGAACGCGTGCAGGAGAAGGCTGCCAATGTCGGTTTCGATTGGCAGAACAAGGAGGACGTCTGGGAGAAGGTAAAAGAAGAGCTAGGCGAGCTGGAGCGTGAGCTCAAAGCAGGAAACGAAACCAACATCGAAAAGGAGTTTGGTGACCTATTCTTCTCTATTGTAAATGCCGCAAGACTCTATGGTGTGCGTCCCGACAATGCACTTGAAAAGACTAATCTCAAGTTTATTGCTCGATTCAACCATGTTGAAGCTCGTGCCAAGGAGCAAGGCAAGCTCCTTAACGAAATGACCCTGGCCGAGATGGACGAGCTTTGGGATGAGGCTAAACACTTAAAGTTAGGAGAATGAGAGTTTGCGTGACCGAGAAACCCAGTGTGGCAAGGGACATAGCACGGCTGTTGGGTGCCAACGACCGGCATGAAGGTTATTTCGAAGGAAATGGCTACCAGGTCACATGGACTTTTGGTCACCTGTGCTGCCTCAAGGAACCTCACGATTACAACGACCTGTGGAAGCGCTGGAGTCTGGCATCGCTGCCCATAATTCCCCCGCGCTTTGGCATCAAGCTAATCGAGGACAGCGGCATCAAGAAGCAGTTTAAGGTAATTGAGACTCTCATCGCCAATGCAGATGAGGTAATAAACTGCGGTGATGCCGGCCAGGAAGGAGAACTCATTCAGCGATGGGTGTATCAAAAGGCTCGTTGCTCTAAGCCAGTGAAGCGACTGTGGATTTCATCGCTCACCGACGAGAGCATCCGCGAGGGTTTTCAACAGCTACAAGATGCCAGCAACTTTGACAACCTTTATTATGCAGGCCTCTCGCGTGCCATTGGTGACTGGATTCTCGGTATGAACGCAACTCGTCTCTACACACTCAAATATCGCGACTGGGGTTCTCGTAACGTCCTATCTATTGGACGTGTGCAGACTCCTACCCTCGCCCTAATCGTCTCTCGCCAACGAGAAATCGAGAACTTTGTTCCCGAAGATTATCGGGAAATCAAGACCAAGTATCGCGACACCATTTTCAACTCCACTAAAGGCAGATTCAAGACCGAAGGAGCTGCAAGCGAGATAGTTGAGAACATAAAGGCTTTCCCACTCACCGTCACATCGGTTTCCAAGAAAAAAGGCAAGGAAGCTCCCCCACGCCTGTTTGACCTTACGAGTCTTCAGGTAGAATGCAACAAGAAGTTTGGTTACAGTGCCGACGAGACGCTGCGACTCATCCAGTCGCTCTATGAAAAAAAGGTAACTACTTATCCCCGTGTTGACACAACCTACCTAAGCGACGACATCTATCCTAAGATTCCTGGCATCATGCAGGCTATGAAGCCTTATGCAGTGCTCACTCAGCCTGTACTTGCAGGTAAACTCCCCAAGAGCAAAAAAGTGTTTGACAACTCTAAAGTGACCGACCACCATGCCATCATACCCACCAATGTTGATCCAGCATCGGTGTTTCTCACTCGTGAGGAGAAACTGGTCTATGATATTGTAGCCAAGCGATTCATCGCTGCATTCTACCCTGACTGCGAATTCTCAACAACAACAGTGATGGCCATGGTCAATGAATATGAGTTCAAAGCCTCTGGCAAAGAGATTCTCAAGGATGGGTGGAGAGTCATATATAACAAGGAGAAAACGCAAGCACCCGACGACAAGGAAAAGGACGATGACGACAACGGCATCATGCCAACCTTCGTCGAGGGTGAAAGCGGCCCCCATGAGCCATCTCTCTTGAAAAAAACAACTCAGCCGCCCAAGAACTACACCGAGGGCACCTTGCTGCGAGCTATGGAAACTGCCGGCAAATTTGTCGACGACGATGAGCTGCGCGACGCAATGAAGGAGAACGGCATTGGACGCCCGTCAACGCGTGCCGCCATTATCGAAACGTTGCACAAGCGTCATTACATCAACAAGCAGCGCAAAAGTCTTGTGGCTACCGAAGCGGGCATTCAGCTCATTGACACGATCAAGGAGGAATTGCTCAAGTCGGCTAAGCTCACAGGCCTGTGGGAAAACAAACTGCGCAAGATTGAGCGTGGAGAATTCAGTGCACAGCAGTTCATTGATGAGCTTAAAGTGTTAGTTAATGACATAGTGCTTAACGTACTGAAAGACAACTCAAGCACAACAATCGCAGTACAAGATGCCAGTAACAATAAATCATCTAAAACAAGCTCCGATAGCAAGGAGAAAAAGCCGCGCAAACCACGGCTTAAGTCTATAGAAGAAATCACATGCCCTAAGTGTGGCAAGGGACACATAATAAAAGGGAATACGGCATATGGTTGTAGCGAGTTCCGCACAGGATGCGATATGCGTCTGCCTTTTGACGCCTATCCAGCTGACCTCACCCCTGCAAAGCTCAACACCCTCATAAAAAAGGCATTCAAGACTAAATAACCGTTAGAATCTTCAAAAGACAATAGGATTTAAGATACATTATTTCTTAATCGTCATGACCGATACCTGGCAATACATAATAGTTGGAATAGTGGTGGCAGTTGCATTCCTGCTGTCGGCAAGAAGCATCTATCGCGCCATCCGCCACAAGAAATCAGCCCTCAACCCCTGCTCCACCTGCCCATTAAAGGACAACTGTACAAAGCAAAAGTCTGATTGCGAAAAAACTGCTACTCAGGCGTGAAGGATTTTGTAGACTAGTTCACGCAGCAGTGCTGTGGCATCCTGGCGAGAGCCCATTCCCTTGCTCTTTACATCACATTCCCTAATCCATGAAATGATGTTGACACAAGCCGCTGTACTATAAAATTTACTTGCATCACCAATCTTTTTTACGCGCCAAGCCGATTTTGTGCCTAGCGCCTCCATCAACTCTTCCTGCGACTTACCCATCATAGTGCGGTAGATGAGTAACCTTGAGAAATAACCAAACAGCATGCTCACGGTTATCACAGTGGGATTGGCCTTAGGATTTTTCTCGTAATAATGTATGATTTCAAAGGCTTTCTTGGCATTTCGGCTAGCAAGGGCTTCTTCGAGCTCAAAGTTGTTATAATCCTTGCTGATGCCAATGTTCCTCTCTATGAGCTCAGGGGTTATACGGTTGTCATCTTTTACAAGAATCTTCAATTTGTCTATCTCGGTATAGAGCCTTGATATGTCATTACCCACATTCGACGCAAGCATCGACAGCGCCTTCTCGTCAATACTGCATCCCAACGACTTAACATACTCCAACGCAGCAAGTTCCATAGGGCGTCCCTCTCTGAGTTTGTCGCTACGGAACACCACTCCGGTCTTGTTTTTCTTGACGGCTTCGGCAAACTCCCTTCCCTTTATGGCCTCATTCTTGTTGCACACCACAAAGATGGTTGAGGGCAGTGGTTGTTCAGCATAATGCTTCAGCTGGTTAAGCTCATTAGCAGTTCCTTTATTGTTGGTTTTTCCCACATTCTGGGCTTCCCTTATCACCACAACTTGATATTTTGACATGGCAGGATACTGCTTACACATGCTTATAACAGTGCGAATATCATTGATATCAGCGCCATAAATGACATTCAAGTTAAAATCTTGTTCATCGGGGGTGAGGGCATTTTCCACGATAGCCTCCTCAAGGCGGTCGATATAATACCCCTCCTCACCATGTAGCACATAGATGGGCTTGAATTTTTTGGCTTTTATGTCGCTCAGCAGTCCCAAAAACGAGACGTCTTCTTTTTTCACTGCCATAATATTCTTTTTTTAGCTAGGGCAAGGTAGTTGGTTCGAAATTTTTTTGTAAATTTACAACTTATTTCGCACACGACCAAATAAAAAAATCATGCAGCAGCTCAATCTTCCTGAATATCAGTTCAATATAAAGAGAAAAGATAACAGCATTGTTATCTTAGACTCACTGCGTAAGCGTTGGGTCTCCCTCACTCCCGAAGAATGGGTCAGGCAGAACTTCGTGCGATTCCTCATCGAGGAGAAAGAATTCCCGCCACCGCTCATGAACAATGAGATATCTATCATCCAGAATGGCATTAAAAGGCGATGCGACACTCTTGTCGCCGACCGTGAAGGCAATCCTTTGGTAATAGTCGAGTACAAGGCACCATCAATTGCTGTTTCACAAAAGACATTCGACCAAATCGTGCGCTACAACATGGTGCTCAAGGCTAAATACCTAATTGTATCAAATGGCATGAGTCATTATTGCTGCAAGATAGATTATGAAAATAACAGTTATAGCTTTCTAGAGGAGATTCCATGCTATAGCCAGTTAATTGATTGACAATCGAAAAAACTTACAACTAAATTTTGGAAGATTACTTAAATACTCTAAACCAGCAGCAGCGCGATGCTGTGCTTTACTGCGACGGGCCACAACTGGTAATCGCCGGGGCTGGCTCGGGCAAGACGCGTGTGCTCACACACAAAATTGTGCATCTGCTCAAGCTGGGATACCGCGCTTCGCACATAATGGCGCTCACGTTCACCAACAAAGCTGCCGGCGAGATGCGCGACCGCATAACTGCGCTTGTAGGCGAGCAAGAAGCTTCCTTTCTGTGGATGGGAACCTTCCACTCTATCTTTGCTAAGCTTCTGCGCTTCAATGCCGACCGTTTAGGGTTTGACCACGATTTCACCATTTACGATACAAGCGACTCGCGCTCGCTGTTGAAAATTATCATCAAGGACATGCAGCTCGACGATAAGGTTTACAAACCTTCCGTAATTCACTCACGCATATCGATGATGAAGAACGCCCTCATCACTCCAGCCTACTACGAGCGTGACAAACGCCTGCGTGAAGAGGATGAGAGGTCTAACCGGCCTCTCACTAGCGAGATATACAAGACCTATTGCCATCGCTGCAAGATTGCAGGCGCAATGGACTTCGATGACCTACTCGTCTATACCAACATCCTGCTCCGTGACAACCCCGATGTGCTCGAGAATTATCAGCAACGATTTGATTACATTCTAGTTGATGAGTATCAGGACACTAACTTTGCCCAGCACCTCATCATGACTCAGCTGGCCAAAGCGCACAACCGCATTTGCGTTGTGGGCGATGATGCGCAGAGCATATACTCCTTCCGTGGTGCCAACATTTCCAACATTCTCGACCTCAAGAAGTCGTTCCCATTGTTGCAGACATTCAAACTTGAGCGTAACTATCGCTCCACTAAAAATATAATCGGTGCTGCAAACTCACTGATTGACAAAAACAAGCGCCAAATCAAAAAGAACATCTACAGCGAGAACCCCATGGGAGCCAAAGTGAATGTTGTGGAGTGTTACAACGACTACGAAGAGGCTTATGTAGTATCTAGCACTATATCATCCCTTAAGGCGCGTGAGGGCTGCAGCTACGACGACTTTGCCGTGCTTTATCGCACCAATGCTCAGTCTCGTGTGTTGGAGGACGCTTTGGGAAGTGGAGGACTCAAGAACAAGCATGGCGACAAACGTCGCCCCATCCCCTACCGCATCTATGGAGGGCTCTCATTCTATCAGCGCAAAGAGATAAAAGATGCGCTCTCCTACTTCCGTCTCACCATCAATCCTAATGACGACGAGGCACTGCGACGCATTATCAACTATCCCGCCAGAGGCATCGGGTCAACTACTCTTGCAAAAGTGCAGCACTGTGCAATTGAGGACGGGGTTAGCTTGTGGCAAGTTATCACCAATCCTGTGCAGCACCGCCTCGACGTCAACAACGGCACTTTGCGCAAGTTACAGGCATTTGCCGAGCTCATTAATAATTTTGCTGCTCAAAATCAAGTTGGCACCAATGCCTATGAACTCGGACGCACCATCATTGAAAAAAGCGGCATTATGGCCGATCTATTAAAGGAGAAAACGGTTGAGAACATCAGTAAGCAAGAGAACCTCGACGAGTTGCTTGCAGCAATGCACGACTTTGTTGATGAGCAGATTGAGCAGGGCTTTACCGACACTTTGATGACCGATTTCCTGGCACAAGCATCGCTTGCTACCGACCAAGACACCGACAAGACCATTGGCGAGTGTGTCACTCTCATGACCGTGCATGCAGCTAAAGGTCTAGAATACAAAAATGTGATAATCGTGGGTGTCGAGGAAGATTTGTTCCCATCAGCAATGAGCAAAGACTCGTTGTCGGCAATCGAGGAGGAACGTCGTCTGCTTTACGTCGCAATCACACGGGCCGAAAAAAACTGCGTTATCACTTTTGCCAAGTCGCGCTTCCGCAATGGCAACTATATTAACTGCAGGCCCAGTCGCTTCATCCATGACATTGATCCGCAATTCCTCTCAATGGGCTCAACCAGCATGAGTAAATCTAGGCCTCAATCCGACCGTTACACTTCTACCTATGAGAATCCACAACCGTTCAAGAGTCGATTAGATGAAGAAAAACCTCGCATCGTCACCACCCCCACTTCCCACTTCAAACCTGTAAGCACAGCAAGACCAGCCACTACCACTCCATCTTCTTCAGGTGGCTTTACATCCCACTCTCTCAACGAGATAAATGAGGGGTGCATCATCAAGCACAAGACGTTCGGAGTGGGAACTATCACAAAGATCGACACCTCAGGAAGTGAACCCAAGATTGTTGTAGAGTTTGATGTTATGGGACAGAGAACTCTCCTTCTTAAATTTGCTAAGTTCATAATAACATAAGCATTTATGAATACTCCATATTACATAGTGTACGAAGAGAAATTAAGGCGTAATCTTGACCTTATCACTCGAGTAAGCCAAGAGAGTGGCGCTAAAATCATTATGGCTTTCAAGGCCAATGCGCTGTGGCGCACATTCCCAATCTTTAGGGAATATGGCATATGCTCTACTGCCAGCTCAGTAAATGAGATGCTGTTAGCCAATGATGAGCTACATTGCAAAGCACACACCTATTGCCCAGCCTATACCGACGACACAATCAAGCAGTACATTGCGGGCAGCAGCCACATCACCTTCAACTCTATTGATCAGTTTGTAAGATTCAAGCCTTTAATTGATAAGCACAACACACTTTCTCCCGACGAGCGGATATCTTGCGGACTACGCATCAATCCTATGTGCTCGGTTATTGAGACCGACATCTACAACCCTTGCTGTCCAGGCTCAAGGTTTGGTATTCTGAGCGAAAATCTCACTCAACTACCCGACGGAATCGAAGGATTCCATTTTCATGCTCTGTGTGAGTCTACATCCTACGACCTCGCTCTGGTGCTTAATGCCATGGAGGAGCAGTTCGGACAATGGCTACCACAACTAAAGTGGGTAAATATGGGGGGGGGACACCTCATGACACGCAAGGGATATGACGTAGAGCACCTGATCCACCTTATTCAGGATTTCAAGCGGCGCCATCCCAATCTCGAGGTGATTTTGGAACCAGGTAGTGCTTTTTGTTGGCAAACAGGTGACCTGGAGGCCACTGTGGTTGATGTCGTAGAAAACAGTGGCATCAAGACGGCTATTGTTGATGTCTCATTTGCTTGTCACATGCCTGACTGCCTGGAAATGCCCTACAAACCAGTTATCACTCAGGCTTTGCGCGACGTTGACCCATCTCGTCCAACCTACCGTATAGGTGGCAACTCGTGCCTGAGCGGTGACTATGTGGGCGACTGGAGTTTCGATCACGAACTCAAAGCTGGCGATAGACTCACTTTTGAGGACATGAACCACTACACTACTGTAAAAACCAACATGTTCAACGGCATCAGCCATCCAGCAATCATACTTCAGAGTCTTAACGGCACCATTGAGGTATTGAGAGAATTTACCTACGAGGACTATAAATCACGCATGAGCTAACTCGGTCATGGAAACACTTGATATAAAGAAACTTGAAGAGAGCAGCGAACTTGAGCTGCAGGTCTTTGACAGTCGCATCCAGGCGGGATTCCCTAGCCCAGCTCAAGGTTCGTTTGCCGACTCGGTCGATCTCAACCATGAACTTATCAACAATCCTGCTGCAACATTTTGTGCACGGGTTATTGGCGACTCCATGGTCGACTCGGGTATCAACGAGGGCGACATGCTCATTATCGACCGCTCATTAGAGCCTCATGACGGCGACATAGCAGTGTGTTTTATCGATGGTGACTTCACTGTCAAGCGCATTATCATCAATAACAACGAAATCTCTCTTGTCCCTGCCAATCGCAAGTATCCTGTCATCCATGTACCCAAGGAGAGCAATTTCATCATTTGGGGCGTAGTGTCACACATTATCAAGAAGATAAATCGTTAACATAAAAGCATTTAAGGAATGTATGCTCTAGCCGATTGCAACAACTTTTTTGTGTCGTGCGAGAGGGTTTTCGACCCTACTCTCAACGGCAAACCGGTTGTGGTTCTGTCCAACAACGACGGCTGTGCCATCTCTCGAAGCAATGAGGCTAAGGCTTTGGGTATACCCATGGGATGCCCAGCATTCCAAATCAAAAACCACACTACCGAGAATGTTGTAATGTTATCGGCTCGTCACATTCTATATCAGGACCTGTCTAACCGCATCATGAGAATTCTTGGCGAGGTGGCTATCAACCTTGAGGTCTACTCAGTCGATGAAGCATTCTTCAAACTGCCTTTCGACGATGACGTCAAAAATCATAAGTTGCTTGTGACAGTAGTAAAGAAAGTCCAAAAATATGTAGGTGTGCCGGTGAGCATCGGCTTTGCCGCCACGCGAACTCTTGCCAAGATTGCCAGTCATGTAGCGAAGAAGGACCCATCTAATGTCAATCGGGTGATGGGGCTCACTCGACAAGATGAAATAGACAGTATCCTCGCTAGGACTAAAGTCGACGATATCTGGGGAATTGGACGCAAGCTAAACGCCAAACTGCTTTCGTGTGGAATCCATGATGCAAGCCAGTTTGTGCGTTTGCCCAAGTCCTACCTTCAAAAGATAGGCAACATTAATCTCGTGCGAACTCAGCAGGAACTGATGGGGCACGACTGCGTGAGCATCAACCCTGTCACTATCGCCCATAAATCGATCATGAATTCTCGCACATTTGGACATGTTCTCAAGAAGAAACGCGACATAAGTGATGCTGTTCTTTCATTTGCACAGTCATGCGCCGCACAGTTGCGCCGCGAGCGCTCGGCGGCACTCACAGTTACGGTCTACGTACGTGGCGACCATTTTCGCAAAGACCTCCCGTTCTATTCTAATTCTTGCTCTGTGAGGATGCAAACTCACACAGCCTCGACCATCGAGATTGCTCAATATGCGCTCATTGCTTTTAATAGCATATTTCGTGATGAATACTTTTATCGAAAAGCAGGTGTAATGGTTACTGATATAATACCAGTCAATGAGATGCAACTCAATATTTTCAATGCTGAACAGGAAGTTAAGCATAGCAGGTTAATGACTGCCGTCGACGACATCAACCGACGATATGGCTCTAAACAGATTATGCTTGCCCCAACGTTGACCAAAGGTGAATGGGCACCACAACAAAACCACTTCAGTCACCAGAGCAAGACCCTGCGTTTCTATTCCGGAATGAATCCACGCTACGCTCCTAGAGTTACAAATGTGTCAATCGATGAAAGACAAAATGATGAGGATCGTTTTGATCAACGAAATGCTTGAATAATACAGATTATTTGCGTAATTTTGCGAGATTATTGACAACCACAATCATGGAAGATAACTTACGACCACTAAAGGAACGAACCGAGCAAAGCCTTTTCTGGAGCATGCTGAATAACGGCACGCTACAACTGCTCAACATACTCTTTGGGGTCGTGCTGGCACGCCTCCTTACCCCAGGTGACTACGGCATCGTGGGTGTACTCACCATCTTCACTCTCATCGCTGGCAATCTTCAGAGTAGTGGTTTCACACAAGCTCTTATCAATCTCAAAAAGCCTAAACCCGAAGACTACAACTCTGTATTCTGGTTCAATGTAATAGTCAGCATCTTCCTGTATGTTGTGCTATGGTTCTGCGCCCCGCTAATTGCTCGTTTCTTCCATCAGCCTGTGCTTGTCGACGTGTCTCGCTTCGTTTTCTTGGCCTTCCTAATCTCATCACTGGGTATTGCACACGCCGCCTACATGAGCAAGAACATGATGAACCGCGAGGTGGCAATCTGCAACCTAATAGCTCTACTTTGCTCAGGAACAACAGGCATCATCCTCGCTTTCAATGGGTTTGCCTATTGGAGTCTTGCATGGCAACAGGTTATCTACATCACAGTTCTAAACGTGGGGCGATACTATTTCGTGAAATGGAGCCCCACCTTCAATATCGATTTTGGACCGGTCAAACGAATGTTCGGCTTTGCCGTCAACATTCTCTTCACCAATATCATTAATACGCTAAGCGGACAGATTCTTACTTTCATCTTTGGACGTTTCTTCCCTATTGCACAGGTGGGTAACTTCACACAAGCCAACAAATGGAACACGCAAGCCAACACCTTTGTGAGTGGTACTCTGTTGCAAGTGGTGCAAACTGTTCTAGTGAGTGTTGTTGATGACAAGGAGAGGCAAAAGCGGGTGTTCCGCAAGATGCTTCGTTTCACAGCATTCGTTTCATTTCCAGTTATGCTGGGACTTGCACTGGTGGCACAAGAGTTCGTCGAAGTCGTTCTTGGTGTCAAGTGGCTAGAGTGTATTCCTTTGTTGCAAGTGCTGTGTCTAGCAGGTGCTTTCATCCCTTTCTACACTATGTACCAAAATCTTGCCATTGGATGCAAACGCAGCGACATTTACCTGTGGTGCAATGTGGGCCAAATAATCTTGCAAATAGGACTTATCCTATTGTGTTACTACTTATTCTCACAATCTATAATCGTTGTAGTAAGCGTTTATTCTGCATTTATGGTCATCTGGCTCGCAGTTTGGCAAGCAACTGCTAAACGACTAATTAACCTGAAATGGCTCGATGCGATTCTTGACATCGTACCATTCCTAATCATTACCGTTGCAGTCTTTACTCTGACTTACTTCGCCACATTTTGGATTAGCAACAAGATTGTACTACTCATTGCCAAAGTCATTATTGGGGCTCTACTCTACATCGTTGTAATGAAATTTGCCAAAGTGAGAATTTTCGATGAGTGCTGGGAATTCCTACGCAAAAAAATCTCTAAGTACTAACCTCATTATTACCGATTTCTCATAACTTGTGCTAAATTGTCTGACTGTACCGTTCTGAAAAAAGTTTACGGATTTATTCTCTAGCACATTGATGACGGGTGATGTTGAGCAGTCATAGTTGTTGCAAAAGTCAAAGGAAAGCACTCCCGCTATGCAAAGCATCATTAGAACTCAAATCCAGCTCTAATTAGCAAGGCAGCTCTTCTGTCAGCATTTGTGATGATGAACTTAGCATTAGCAAGACCAAAAGCAAAATTGAACGCAAGTCTCTTGCTCGACCTGAGCCCAAAGCGGCAACCTATCGATGCATCATAAAAGAAACTGCCTCCATAATCAAGCATTGCTCCCAATCGCACATCAACGAAAGGATTAAAGAGTGAACGCGTGAAGAATACCTTAGCGTCACCAAAGATAGCGTTGAAATAGGCAGTGGCAGGTACTAGCTTACCTTCTTCATTGAGTTTCTGAAGTCCTTTCATACGCATAAACTGGTAACCGGCACCCACTCGCAACCAAGGCAGGAATTGATAGCCCTGAACGGTGCTGAATCCTATTGGAGTGTGAGTTGTAACACCCAACTCAAAGTTATACTCACCAATATAACCGTGCTGAGGACCACCCTCGCCAAACTCACTAGTGAATGCCATGTTATAAGGACGTTTGCGTTGGATACGGTATATCTCCGATTGTAGATAAGTCAAGGTGTCACCTTTAGCTGTCACTATTGTTATAGACTTCCCAGGATCATAGTGTAGCATCCGCCCAGACTGCTTGTGCTCGGCCTTCGAAACCGATTGGTCATTAGCGTTCTTGAAAACGATTGTCACCTCATCTTCACTGAGGTTTTCTACTAAATTCTGTGCATGACCAGCAAATGCTGTCACAAGCGCGCATATCGCAAGTAAAAAATAAATTTTTGTCTTCATATTCGTTGTCTTTTTATATTATGCTAAACACTTAAGTGGTAGGGAGAATACATATCAGGTGCTACCCACTTCACATCACTCCGTAATAAGAAAAAGCGTGGAGATTTTCTTGTTTATTATTCTTGAGGCTTCGGCACGCCTTCATCACAATAAACAGTATCACCCACGCCATGCCATTATACTGCATCCCAACATGGGGTATTTGTATAGGCACGCATGAACGTCTTATACTGCTTATCCTGTGATGAAAAATATTTGCCGAAATTTCAAGAATAGGATAATGCAAAAACGCTTTCATATATCTTCAAATGAGAGCTCGACTCTACGAGTTCACTTGAATTGTCGCAAAGTTAACACCTTATTTTATAAATCACAAGTATTCATGTCGTTTTTTTTGAAAAAATCTTGAAATGGGATTGTTCTAATGTCCCCCTATTTTCTTCTGTAACTCTTTAATGTTGTTTTGAACATCTTCCCCACTTATCTTTGCACACAAACGTTCATTGACATATTGCCACACTTCTGAAAATAATTCCAAAATAAGTTGACACAAGATTGTCCCACTTGTCCCAGAATTGTCACATGTCCGTAACGTCCTCAGAAATTCAGAAAATCTACTTCTTGCGCCTATAGTAATATTTTTTAAGTTGTCTGGGGTGTTTGATGAAAAGCAGTTATGTTATTTTCTCTTATGTAATCACTTCTTACTCAACTATTTTCCACAAAATAGACCAAAAAAAGTGAACACACTGATTCCGGTGATTCCACTGATTCCAGTGATTCCAGTGATTCCACTGATTCCACTGATTCTATTGTTTCCATTGCATCCAACTGTTCGATAGTTTATTCATTTTTCTCCTTCTAATTTATTTAGCCAATAAATAGATAACAAAAAACGTGGTCTCTTGAGGCCACGTTTTTATCATAACTCAATTATGAGTTCAGTCTTTACTTCACAATAACTTTCTTGCCATTGTGGATGTAGATACCAGCAGGCAGATTCTTGCTAGTGAAGCGCTGACCCATCATGTTGTAGAAAGCATCATCACCAGTAACAGTATTAGCATTAACCTCAGTAATTGCAGTAGCAGCTTCCTCATAGGTGTAACTAATCTCGGTAACAGGAAGTTCAACGTTAGTGCCACAGCCTAAAAAAGCAGTTGAATTAGGCCAGTCAGTACTTTGAGCGTAGTCAAGGAAGCTTGACCAGTTGTTGGTGTAGGTCATTGCTTTACCGCTTATGCCTGAAGAGTAGAAAGGAGCATAGTCGCTACCCATTGTGCAGTTGTCATCATCCTCAGCATCAAAAACGATGGTAACGAGCAGGCTCTTGCCAGGGGTAAAATTGAAATCAACAGGGAACTCGAGAGTACAGTCTTCGCCATAAGTCTCAAGCATGTCGATGTCTAGCTGAACCTCATAGACAGGCTCGCCAAATTCAAAGAATTGTTTTATTCCGTCTTGATTTTTGGCAAACTCTGTGGCTTCAGTTTCCTGAAGATAAACCTTTGTGTTGCGAATAATCTCCTCATAGGTTTCATCATAAAACTTGAACTTCAGTCCAGTGATTTTCACATTCTCTTTGCCATCCATGTCAGAGAGCAAGTCAGGAGTGTAAATCATCTGGGAACCAGTGTGAGCAAGATAGAAATTGGTTGGTGCCATGTCAAAGTAAGAACCACCATAGGTCGATGCGTCCTCCCAGTCGCCAACATTGATAGTGGCGCTCTGCTGGGCGGCTTGTGCCGAAAAAGTCAATGCAGCAATAGCTGCAAGAATCATGTAAAATTTCTTCATAACAAAAAATGTTTAATGGTTAATAATTACAGTACTTATTTAACCCAAATCGAGTTGTAATTTTCACAATGCAAAATTATGGCCTTCTACAATTATCAGCAATAGCTAAAAATAGGTAATTTGCATAATGCACTAATTATAATTTGTGGTTTTTGACAAGTTGCCTATTAACAATTACCGTTTCGTCGCCTTTAATAACAATTTGATGCAAAAATACACACATTTTCATAATAAATCACACACACTTCGATTAATTTATCTTAATTTTCTCATATTTATTCTTTCTCTTTTTCACCGATAAAATCTACATAGTTCTGCAAATAAAAATGAAAAACTTCGCTTTTCTTTTTGTTATTCTCTCAACTTGCTGTAATTTTGGACAAATTAGGCTGCGCTTCGGAAAAACCCAAATAAATTTGGTTTTTCTCTCAACTTGCACTAATTTTGCATGTTTTATGGGACGAATACTGGCTATTGACTACGGACGTAAGCGATGCGGGATTGCCGTTACCGACCCACTCAAGATTATTGCAAATAGTCTTGAGACTATCGCCACACACAAGCTTATGGAATTCCTTAAGAATTACATGAGCCGAGAGCAGGTTGAACTTATAGTCATCGGCAAGCCCATGCAGCTCAACGGACAACCCAGCGAGAGCATGCGCTACATCACGCCTTTCGTCAATCGCCTCAGGAAAGAAATGCCCGACATGCCTATCGAGATGGTCGACGAACGTTTCACATCAACCATTGCCCATCAGGCTATGATCGACGGAGGTATGAAAAAAAGCGACAGGCGAGACAAAGCACGTGTCGACTCCATTGCAGCCAGCATCATCCTCAATGATTACCTACAAAGCTTACAATTTAAAGGACTATGATATTACCTATTTATATTTACGGACAACCTGTGCTACGAAAACTAGCTGAACCCATCGACAAAGACTTTCCAGGACTTGACGAGCTTATCCAGAATATGAAGGACACGATGTACGACAGCGACGGCATTGGCATCGCAGCACCTCAAGTGGGTGTTAGTGCTCGCATAGTTTACATCGATGTCGATGCATTGAGCGAGAAATTCCCCGAGCTTAAAGATAAGCGTTTGGTGCTCATCAATCCTGAAATCACTATCGATGAGACAAGCCCCACCGAAACCCGCGAGGAAGGATGCTTGAGTGTGCCTGGCATTCATGAGAATGTGACTCGCCACACCAAGATTCACATCCACTACTTCGACGAGAACTGGCAAGAGCACGACGAGGACATCGACACCTATCTGGCTCGCGTCATCCAGCACGAATGCGACCACCTCGAGGGTCACGTGTTTATCGACCATATCTCAGCTATTCGCAAACAAATGATTCGCAGCAAGCTCAACAATATGCTCAAGGGCAAGGTCGACTGCGACTATCGTGTCAAGGCCTACAAGCCATCAAGGCGTCGCTAATATTTTAATGTCATAATCATTATGATAATGGTTACTATAACCGAAACCGACAAAAAGTTCATCAAAATGGCTTGTGAACTGGCAAGTAAGAATATAGACAACGGCGGTGGGCCATTTGGCGCTGTGATAGTTAAGGACGGCGAAGTGGTGTCTACAGGATGTAACTGCGTGACCACAATTTACGATCCAACGGCACATGCCGAAGTGAACGCCATTCGCGAGGCATGCAGCAAGCTCCAAAACTTCAAACTCGAAGATTGTGTCATCTACTCAAGTTGTGAACCTTGCCCCATGTGCCTTAGTGCCATCTATTGGGCTGGTATCAGCAAAATCTATTATGCCAACAACAAGCACGATGCAGCAGCCATCGACTTTGATGACAATTTTATCTACGAGGAGATTGCAAAACCCTATGAGTTGCGCAACATCCCCATCATCCATGTAGAAGACGAACATGCAATCGACCACTTTAAGAAATGGTCGTCAAAAGTAGACAAAATCGAATACTAAATATATAAAACAGCTAATGATATGAGACTTATTATTGAACCTAACTATGAGCAGGTCTCGGCTTGGGCAGCCAATTATGTGGCTTCACGCATCAATGCCGCCAATCCTACTCCTGAGAAACCTTTCGTACTGGGTTGCCCAACTGGAAGTTCTCCTCTGGGCATGTACCGCAAGCTCATCGAGCTTAACAAGGCTGGCAAAGTATCGTTCCAAAATGTTGTGACTTTCAATATGGACGAATATGTCGGTCTACCCGAAGAACACCCCGAGAGCTACCACAGCTTCATGTGGAACAACTTCTTCTCACACATCGACATCAAGCCCGAGAACGTGAATATCCTCAACGGCAATGCCGAAGATCTAGAGAAAGAATGTGCCGGCTATGAGGCTCGCATTCAGGCTGCCGGTGGAATCGACCTCTTCATGGGAGGCGTTGGTCCCGACGGACACATCGCTTTCAACGAGCCTGGTTCATCACTCTCTTCACTCACTCGCATGAAGACTCTCACCCAAGACACTATCATCGCAAACAGCCGCTTCTTTGACGATGACGTGAATAAGGTGCCCAAAACAGCTCTTACCGTGGGCGTTGGCACTGTTATGGCTGCTCGCAGTGTCATGATTATCGTGAATGGTTACAAGAAAGCACGCGCTCTGCAGCAGGCAGTTGAAGGCGGCGTTTCACACATGTGCACACTCAGCGCACTCCAAATGCACCGCAAGGCAATCATTATCTGCGACGAGGACGCAACAATGGAGCTCAAGGTTAGCACCTACCGTTACTTTAAGGACATTGAGAGTGCACACCTCGACCCCGCCACTCTCCTCAAGTAAAAGGAACAAAATCCCATAACACAAAATCCTGCCCTTAAAGAAGGGCAGGATTTTGTTCATTACATCAGCTAAATGCGCTGATCAATTGTGCATGAATCAACGGCGACCTCGTTTAGATGAGCCTCGCCCACGTTTCCCATTGGTCTTGCCGCCACGCGCTGCTTTACCACGGGCCACTTCACGCTGTGTACTATTGCCACGTTGACCGCGCTTGCTGCGACGCGATGCACGGCCGCCCTCATACTCGGCACGCAGTCGGTCGGTCGCAGTTTCGCGCTCCATACGTGATGCCTGAGTTATCGGTGCCTTGTCGATGCGATGGCTACCAGCAGGGTTTTCCTTGTCAACGAGCACAAAATCAAGCTGCTTTTTGATAAGGTCGGCACGAGCCACCTGAATGGTCACTGGATCCCCAAGCTGATACTTCTTGCCACGTCTGCGGCCACGAATCATGTAATTTTTTTCATCGTACTCATAGAAGTCATCATCAAGGTCGCGAACGGCTATCATTCCCTCGCAATGAGTTTCGTTAAGTTCAACATATACTCCCCACTCGGTAACCCCCGATATCTTGCCATCATAGACCTCGCCTAGGCGAGCACCCATAAATTCCACCTCTTTATACTTGATCGAGGCGCGCTCAGCATTAGCAGCAAGTTGCTCTTGGCTGCTCACGTGCTTGCAATCCTCCTCAAGCTTTTCAGAATTGACCGAGCGAGCTCCCTTTACTGCATACTTGTCGAGCAAGCGATGAACCATCACGTCAGGATAACGACGAATAGGCGAAGTGAAATGGGTGTAATATTCAAATGCCAGTCCATAGTGCCCCACATTCTCACTTGAGTAAACCGCTTTGGCCTGCGACTTGATAGCGAGAAGCGAAATAAGGTCCTCTTCGGGCTTACCCTTAATATCTTTCAGCAATTTATTCATCGAAAGATTAACCTCTTTTGCCGAACCACTAATCTTCACTTTGTGGCCAAAATGAGCAGCAATATCGGCAACGTTATTGAGCTTCTCCATATCGGGCTGCTCGTGTATACGGTAAACAAATGCTTTTGCCTTTTTGCTTGGAGGCACTTTGCCAATGTGAGTAGCGACAGTGCGGTTAGCAAGCAGCATAAATTCCTCTATAAGCTGATTGGCCTCCTTCGATACATGCAGATGCACTGCTGTAGGCACTCCATTCTCGTCAATATCGAAGTATTTCTCCTCACGGTTAAATTCAACCGCACCTTCCTCAAAGCGCTGCTTGCGAAGCTTCTGTGCAAGATCATGGAAGGTAAGTATCTCCTGAGCCAAATCGCCCTTGCCTGTCTCGATAATTTCTTGCGCCTCTTCATAACAGAAACGACGGTCGCTGTTAATCACCGTATGGCAAATCTTATATTTATGGACCTTTGCATTATCGTCCATCTCAAAAACTACCGAATGGCACAACTTATCCTCATGAGGACGCAGTGAACAAATGTAGTTGCACAGTTTCTCAGGAAGCATAGGAACGGTGCGATCAACAAGGTAAACCGAAGTAGCACGCGAGTAAGCCTCCTTATCGATAACACTGTCGGGCTTAACATAGTGGGTCACATCAGCGATGTGAACACCAATCTGCCACCTACCATTTGGCAGCTTCTCAATTGAGAGGGCGTCGTCATAGTCCTTGGCATCGGCTGGGTCAATCGTGAATGTAGTCACTCCTCGCATATCACGACGACGTGCCACTTCCTCATCAGTAATACCTGGCTCGAGTTTATCGGCCACGCGCTCCACATTTTCGGGATAGCGGTAAGGTAAGCCAAACTCAGCAAGAATCGCGTGTATCTCAGCATTGTTCTCTCCAGCAACTCCAAGCACATCGACAACCTCACCAATGGGGCTATTCGATCCGTCGGGCCACTCAACGATGCGCACTACCACTTTGTCGCCAGTCTTGCCACCTGCGAGCTTATCAAGTGGAATGAAGATGTCGGTTGCTAAGAATTTGCTATCGGTAGCCAAGTGAGCAAAGTACTTCTTAATGTGCAACGTGCCAATGAACACCTGCTCCTTGCGCTCTACAATCTTGATGACTTCGGCCTCGGGCTCAAAACCACTACGAGCAGCGCTGATGTGCACCATCACCTTGTCACCATTGAGCGCATGCATCGAGTTACGCTCGGCAACCATGATTGGTGTGCTGTCATCTCCCTCAAGCTGAACGCTGTTCTTGCCGTTGCTGCGACGAATGAAGATACCTGCAGCAACATTGTTGCGCTGAGCCGCCTTGAACTTACCTGGAGCAATCTCGTTAATGAAGCCATCCATCGACAGCTGCTCCAATATCTCAACTATGAGAGCGCGCTGCTTGGGTGTCTTGGCACCAACATGCGCACTCACCTGTTTATAATTGAAAGGTGTTTCGTCTTGTTCGTTAAAGAAATTGATTACTTTGTCATGAAATTCACGACGTTCAATTTTATAGGAATTCAATCGGTCTTTCTTTGCCATATCTTCGTTAAGAATAAGGTTATGATATTGCAAAATTAATGCAAGCCAAGTGAAAAACCAAATTTATTTGAGTTTTTCCGAGGCGTAGCCTAATTTATCTAAATTTAACAAGTAAATAACATATCGCAAAAATCTTCATACCTTTTTTCAGAACAACATCTTAAAAATGTGGATATATGCGAGGAATTAGCTATTAAATTTTGTAAAGTGAACTAAATGCCGTAACTTTGCATGTTCTAAAGCATAATTCTAAAGCAGATGATTATTAAGAGCACACTAGAGAAGGTTATTAGTGAAGATTTGGCTGCAATTTGGAGCCTTCTCAATCCAGAAGAGAAGCGACTGATTACCGACAATTTTGAGATTCATAACTTCAAGAAGAATCAAATCATATATGCCGAGAAGGATCATCCAATGTACCTGTGGTGTCTACTGAAAGGCAAGGTAAAACTGTATAAGGACGGCATTGGAGGAAGGCAACAAATCTTGCGCCTCTATAGGCCCATTCAGTATTTTGGCTATCGTGCCTATTTTGCCAATGAGCCCTATGTGTCGAGCGCCGCTGCGTTCGAGCCTTCGTCGGTTGGTTCTCTGCCCATGGATTTGGTAAAGAGCATGATCGACAACAACCGCGACCTGGCATGGTTCTTTATACACGAACTGTCAAAGAACTTGGGTGGCAGCGACACCAAAATTGTGACGCTCACCCAAAAGCACATTCGCGGTCGCCTCGCCGAAGCTCTTATTCTGCTTATCGACAATTATGGCTTTGAAGACGACGGTAAAACACTTAAAATCTACATGGCACGAGAGGACGTTGCTAACCTGTCAAACATGACAACGAGCAACGCCATTCGCACGTTGTCAGCTTTTGCACAGGAACGAATCATTACCGTTGATGGACGCCGCATCAAGATTGTTGACGAGGCAAAACTCCGTCAAATCAGCAAATTTGGATAATCACCACGACAATGATAATTTCACAAGCCAAACGCCGAGAGAACATCGCCGAGTACTTGCTCTACATGTGGCAGGTCGAGGACATAATGCGCGCCTACAATCTCGACATCAACAAGATTAAAGCCAGCATCATCGACCGGTATGATGTCGATGACAAAACCCGCAAAGAAATAACCGACTGGTGGGAAGGCCTTATCATGATGATGCAGCATGAGGGCAAGCAAAAGGCTGGACATTTGCAAATCAACAAGAACGTACTCATTCGCCTCAACGACTTGCACAATGAACTGCTACATAGCACCAAGTATTCTGAGTATGGCGCCGAGTTCTACAAGACTTTACCTTTTATCGTGGAACTGCGTGCCAAGACCCCCAAGGAACAGCAAGTTGATGAACTTGAGACTTGTTTCAACGCGCTATACGGCACACTCATGTTAAAACTTCAGGGCAAAGAAGTAAGCAATGACACGCAAGTTGCCATCACGCAAATCTCGCATTTCATTGGCACTCTTGCCGCTTATTTCAAGAAAAACGAAGAAACTCCTCTTTTCGCCGAGGACATTCAATAATTCTGAAAAATGAATAAAAAGACAATACTCATCACTGGTGCCAATGGCCAATTAGGCCGAGAAATGCACAAGGTGCTCGACAATGACATCTTTGCCAACGCAATCTACACCGACGTTGACGAGCTTGACATTACCGATGCTCAAGCTATCAATGATTGCCTAACCAGCAACAATGTTGACTACATCGTCAACTGTGCTGCCTATACCGCTGTTGATGCTGCCGAGAGCAACGTTGAACTCTGCACCAAGCTCAATGTCGAGGCTCCTACACTTCTCGCACAGGCAGCCCACAAGCATGGAGCCAAGCTAGTTCACATATCTACCGACTATGTGTTCGATGGCACCAATTGCCGCCCTTATCGTGAGGATGACCCAGTGTGCCCCACTTCGGTATATGGCAGCACTAAGGCCGACGGTGAGCGCCACATCATTGATGTAGCACCCGAAAGCATCATTATTCGCACTGCATGGCTTTATTCTCCTCATGGCAAGAACTTCGTTAAGACTATGCTTGCACTTGGACGTGACAAGGAGCAACTGCGCGTGGTTTGCGACCAAGTGGGTACTCCCACCTTCGCCCTCGACCTAGCCAGTGTGATTAAGACCTTCATCGACTGTGAGCAGTGGCATCCTGGCATCTATCACTTCAGCAATGAGGGCGTCATCTCGTGGTACGACTTCACCCTTGCAATTCACCGCATCGCAGGAATAACTTCATGCCACGTGCTCCCATGCTTGAGCAAGGACTACCCCACTCCCGCAAGCCGTCCGCATTACAGCGTGCTCGACAAGTCCAAAATCAAAGCAACTCTAGGCATCGAGATCCCTCACTGGGAAGAATCCCTCGAGCAATGCATAAACATTCTGACAACTGATAACAAAATATAATGGCTTTTAACGACGAAATAACCAAAAGGCGCACGTTCGCCATAATCTCGCACCCCGATGCTGGTAAGACAACCCTCACCGAGAAGTTGCTTCTTTTTGGTGGAGCTATCCATGTGGCAGGTGCAGTAAAGTCCAATAAAATTAGAAAAACAGCCACCAGCGACTGGATGGACATCGAGAAGCAACGTGGCATCTCGGTGGCCACATCGGTGATGGGATTCAACTATAACGACTATAAAATCAACATTCTCGACACTCCAGGTCACCAAGACTTTGCTGAGGACACTTACCGCACACTCACTGCTGTCGATAGTGTTATCATCGTAGTTGACGTGGCCAAAGGTGTAGAGACTCAGACTCGCAAACTCATGGAGGTGTGCCGCATGCGCAACACCCCTGTCATAATCTTTGTCAACAAGCTCGACCGTGAGGGCCGCGACCCATTCGACATTCTCGACGAGCTAGAGCAAGAACTGAAAATCTCAGTTCGCCCTTTGACTTGGCCCATCAACATCGGTGCTCGCTTCAAGGGTGTATACAACATCTACGAGCAGAGTCTCGACCTCTTCAAACCCGACAAGCAACACGTGACCGAGCGCGTGGAAATCGACGATATCAATTCACCCGAGATTGACCTACAGGTAGGAGCCGACGATGCTCAGAAACTGCGCGATGACATCGAATTGGTCGATGGCGTTTATCCCGACTTTGAGGTTAACGACTATCTCGATGCTCAAGTTGCACCAGTATTCTTTGGCTCGGCGCTAAACACTTTTGGTGTGAAAGAGCTACTCGACTGCTTCATCAAGATTGCACCGTCACCCAAGCCCGTTCAGGCCATTGAGCGAGTTGTAGAACCAAGTGAGGAAAAATTCACAGGCTTTGTTTTCAAGATTCAAGCTAACATGGACCCCAATCATCGCAGCTGCATTGCTTTCGTGAAGATATGCAGTGGCGTGTTCCATCGCAACAACACCTATCTGCATGTGCGCAGTGGCAAGACCTACCGATTCAGCGCCCCAACTGCTTTCATGGCTCAGCGCAAAGATGTGGTCGATGACGCTTTCCCTGGCGATGTAATCGGCCTGCCCGATAGCGGCAGTATATTCAAGATTGGCGACACTCTAACCGAAGGCGAGAATCTGCACTTCAAGGGTTTACCAAGTTTCTCGCCCGAAATGTTCAAATACATTGAGAACTCCGACCCAATGAAGACCAAGCAGCTCAATAAAGGCATTGCACAGCTCATGGACGAAGGTGTTGCACAGCTTTTCGTTAACCAGTTCAACAACCGCAAAATTATAGGGACCGTGGGCCAACTCCAGTTTGAGGTTATTCAGTACCGCCTCTTGCATGAGTACAACGCTCAATGTCGTTGGGAACCTATCAGTCTCTACAAGGCGTGTTGGATTGAGAGCGATGATCAGGAAGCTCTCGAGGCGTTCAAGCATCGCAAGCATCAATTCATGGCTGTCGACACTGAGGGTCGTGACGTTTTCCTAGCCGACTCGGGCTATGTGCTTCAAATGGCACAACAAGACTTCCCAAAAATTAAGTTCCACTTCACTAGCGAATTTTAATTGATTTTTTTGAATTATATTTGACTTATAACTAACTTTGTTGCTTAAAACAAAACAAACAATAAAACGAACAAGATATGACCCCTCAAGAGAGTTTAACTCAGTTATATAAGCAATATGTAGGCAATGAGCCTACAGAAATCAAATTAATGGACAAGGCCGGCTCTAACCGTAGTTACTATCGCCTCTCGGGCGACAAATCGGTTGTGGGAGTTATTGGCGAGTCACGTGAGGAAAACGAAGCCTTCGTTTACATAGCCCATCATTTCAAGGAGCAAGGACTGTCGGTTCCCACTGTTTATGGAATTAGCGATGACCACATGGTCTACATTCAGGAAGATCTAGGTGGCAAGCCCGAGAATATTCTGTGGAACAAAATTCGCCGCAGTAGCATTACTCATGCTTTCACTAGCGAGGAAAAAGCTCTCCTGCGCCGTGCCATGAAAGATTTGTGCGACATTCAGTTCCGTGGCACCAAAGGATTTGACTACAGCAAGTGCTATCCTGCTGAGTGTTTCGACGAGCGTTCTATCAAGTGGGATTTGAACTACTTCAAATATTGCTTCCTTAAAGCCACAGGGGTGGTATTCAACGAGAATAAGTTGGAGAACGACTTTGAACGCCTCACACATGATTTACTCTCGGTTCCAAGCGACACATTTATGTATCGCGATTTCCAGTCGCGCAATGTCATGCTCGTTGGCGACACTGAACATCCTTCCGATTGTCGACTAGCCTATATCGACTTCCAAGGCGGCAGGCGTGGCCCTTACTACTACGACGTTGCATCGTTTGTATGGCAATCGCGTGCGAAGTATCCCGAGGACCTGAAGAAGGACCTTATCCAGGCCTATATGGAACAACTCAAGATCTACAAGCCAGACCTTGACGAGAAACTGTTTTTCGACAACCTGCGATTGTTCGTGCTCTTCCGCACGTTGCAAGTTCTGGGTGCCTATGGTTTCCGTGGGTATTTTGAGAAGAAGCCCGACTTCATGAAAAACAGCATAGTTCCTGCTATTGCCAACTTGCGCCGACTAATGAACAATTCATCGTTTGACCAATATCCATATTTGACCGAAGTAATCAATGAACTGGTCAACATGAAAGACTTCACAAGCGAGGAGAAATCGCTCACCGTAAGGGTGATGAGTTTCGCCTACAAGAAAGGTATTCCCCATGATCCATCGGGAAATGGCGGTGGCTACGTGTTTGACTGTCGCGCACTGAACAACCCAGGAAAATACGACAAGTACAAAGCCTTCACTGGTTTAGATGATAATGTAATCAAGTTCCTTCAAAAAGAAAGCACTATCGACCAATGGCTTGTTCATGTCTATGCTATGGTCGATGAGTCGGTTGAGCGCTACAAGAAACGTAATTTCACCGACTTGATGGTATGTTTCGGCTGCACTGGCGGTCAGCACCGTTCGGTATATGCCGCACAACACCTGGCTGAACACATTTACAAGAAATTCAACGTACGCGTCGAGCTCTCACACCGTGAGCAAAGTGGCCATGACCGTACATTCAACCCCGTGGATGAATGAAAGCGATGATTTTTGCAGCTGGACTCGGAACCCGGCTGCGCCCTTTGACTAACGACCGTCCCAAGGCTCTGGTAGAGGTTGGCGGCAAAACAATGCTAGAGCGCGTAATAACGAAACTCGCTGAGGCTGGTTTCGATGACATTACTGTCAACATCCATCATTTTGGAGAAAAAATCATTGAGTTCCTTGAGCTAAACGAGAATTTCGGACTTAACATCCACATCAGCGACGAGCGAGATATGCTGCTCGACACTGGTGGAGGTATTCTGAAGGCACGACCATTTCTTGATGGTGACGAGCCATTCCTGGTACACAATGCCGACATCCTTACAGATATAGACCTGAATGCCATGTATCAGCGTCATGTTGAGAGTGGTGCCATGGCAACTGTGCTGGTCAAGGACCGCATCACTAGCCGCTACTTTGTCTTCGACGACGACTATCGTCTTCAAGGATGGATCAACAAGTCAACAGGTGAGACTCGTCCGGCGGCCTTCGTTCATCGTGAAGGATTAAACGAACTGGCATTTGGTGGCATTCATGTAATTTCTCCAAGCATTTTTGAGCCATTGGAAGAGTATTCACAGGGACAAGCCAAGTTTTCCATCACACCGTTCTATGTCGACGAGTGTCACACACATCTTATCAAGGGATATGTGCAGGACACACCTTACACCTGGCTTGACGTTGGAAAGCCCGAAACACTCGTCCAAGCGGAGCAAGTACTAAGAAATGATTTCTAAAAGCGTCATACCTCATCTCGTCGTGAGCATATTTATCTTTATATGCTCAATAACCGTTATGGCCGAGGACGTGAACTTCCTCACCAACCGCTATCAGTGGGAGAAACTCCCTACTGCAACTCTCATGAAGATGGGCAATGACTTCATGAACATTAAGAATATGCCCGACAGCGCAATGCTTTGTTACTCGCTCATTGCCAACCGATACAACGAAAACCTAGATCGAGAGGAATTGGAACAAAGCATACGTGCAAATTGTTATGTTGGAATCATTTATCGCACATATTTTAATAATGAGCCTGAAGCCTACAAGCAGACTCTTAAAGCAAAAGATTTAGCAGAAAAGCATCATTATGATGACTTTGTTGTCAAAACCTTAATGGAATTAGGTAACCTAAGCTGGCAACAAAACGGGTTGTTACATGACAATCAATTTGCCAAGAAAGCAATTGATTATCATAAGGCTGCCTTTTGGAAATCCGTTAAAACACACTCGTACAGAATCTTGCCAGTTATTATGATTAACCTGAATCACATAGCGTGTATCAAGAAGGACTTCTCCATCTCAAAAAAAGAACGAGCAACTTATAATAGCCTTAATATTCCAGACACTACTGAATTCAAAACCCTAACTGACATAATCAACCATGGAGTGGAATTATTCACTATAGGAAGACATGAACAGGCACTGGATGCATTCAGGAATGTGTCTATTGAAGACTTTAAGACAAACCCCAAAAACAAAGCCAACATACGTATCATGCTCTGTGAATATATCTATAACATACAACTGAAAATAGGTCAACATGCAAATGCTCTTAAAACATTGACAGAAATACAAGAGTTGATTAAAACCGAATGCCCAGAACTTATTGGTGGATTTTATGGTGATATAACAGATTATTACCGTATTCTAAATAATCAGGCTCTTGCCGACAAATATGAATTGTTGTGGTGGCGAACTACCGACAGCATTGCTCAGCTCAACCAATCCAATAGAGTGGACAAAGTGGGTTTCCTCTATGAGCTCGACAAAATGAACGAAGAGCAAAAGACCTTGACACTCAAGCAGCAACGAGATAAGCAACTATTGTGGGTTGTAAGTTGCTTTCTGTTTTTGGCACTTGCCCTACTCACCTTGCTCTTTATCAATCGAAACCGCATCAAACGGAAAAACCGTGTGCTCTATGAAAATAACTTGGCGTTACTTGCTGCTGATGAGCAACGTCGCAAAATGGATGAGGAACAGAATCGTGTCAATTCAGAAAAATATGGAACTATTCGCTTGGATGAACAATCTTCCGAAGAATTATGGCAGAACATCAACCATGTTATGATGTACTCACAAGAAATCTATGATGAATCCTTCAATGTGGCACGACTTGCCGAATTAGTCGATGCTAAGCCTAACTATGTGTCACAAGCAATCAATCAGCAAGAGGAATGGAGTTTTTCATCATTGTTGGCCCACTTCCGCATCCTTGAGGCTTGTCGCCGAATGAATGACACCGCCAACTATGGCAGCTATACCATTGAGGGCATTGCCCAGAGCGTAGGCTATAGTAGTCGTAGCCACTTTGTAAAAATTTTCAAAAAACAGATAGGCATCACCCCTTCCGACTACATTAAACAGGCCAAGTCAAAAAACACAAACACCATCTAATCCACCATCAAGTTTTTTTTTAGGTCATAGCCACATCTTCCGACTAGCAGCCAATTATTAACTTCTGTACATACTTACTATATTATTCTAATTCTGTGCGGAATGTTACAGCAATGTGTTTTTTTAGAAAAACGCACATAGTGACATGCACTATTCTTGTTAGTGAGTTGGTTGGACTTTAATTTTGCATATAACGAACCATTTTTTATTAACCAACAAAACCGAAACATTATGAACACAAAACTACTAATTCGCTTTGCTTGTCACAAAATTACAGCATTCCTACTTCTCAGTATTGTTGCTACTGGCGCATCTTTTGCCAAACATACAATTACTCATTATAACAATGGTGAAAAACAAACCATTGAAATAGATTCGTATCAAACATCGATCGCTGATTTTAACAAATATCATAAAGAACTATTTTCTAAGAAGCCCAAGGTGGTAGGACAAGGTGAATGGAAAACGTTTATAGTTCAAATGGAATATGACATGGCACAAAATATCATTCCAATCAGCGTACATGCTGGCCCTTCTGATTATGGGCTTTATTGGGAATATGAGGGCGATGATAGCTTTGAAATACAGATTCCAGAAGAGATTACAATCATAGAATGTACTTTTGGAAAGCTTGATGAACAAGGAAATCTCACTTCTTTATTTTATATTTATAAAGATATTGACCATTTAAAAGATTATTCTACAATTATTTTTAATTATGCCGATGCGACAAATAAAATAAATTTCGTTCCTCTAAAAGAAGATGGTACAGTGTTGAAGCCTTCCATAGAAGACCGTGATAATGATATAATTGTTGAAGCTAATGACTGCCTTTTTGGATTTGGAGAATATATAATTTGGCATAAGGATTATGGTATGCTGAGTGAAAATGTATATTTCTTGGCTCATACCATTGATGGTGGTGAGCATCATATACTTGATTGTCCAGACATTTACATTAACGATGTAAATGAAAATTATGGAATATCTGCATCTATGAATTTTCAGTATAACGATGAGTCATTTTATACTACTATTAAATATCCCACATGGACATTTAACCCTCAAACAAAGGAGATTGTATTAAGTAATGATCCGGCAAATTATAGAATTTACGACCAATCATTTGTTCGAAATAAATATGCAACGAATAATAATTCTCAAGTCATCCGTGGAAATTGGTATTTTGAAGCTATCGGTTATAATATCGTTACTGGATTAGGATTTGAAGATGATGACCCTGTTGAACACAATGCAGGCGAACCAATAAATGTGAAACAAAGAATATGTGCTAAACCAGCAACTCATATAGGAAATGACATTTTCGACCTATACTTTACTGATAGATATCAAGCATTCTGGATTGATGAAAACGGAAATCCGAATCAACAAGTTGAAGCATCTTCATTGCCATGGATTTCTGGTGAATCTGGAAGAGAATACAAACCATTTATTTTCCCCGAAGCCCAAGAATCAATGTTCATGTCACAACCCTTAACTTTTTTGAGAGACAACAACGTTGATGACTGGCTAATGATTCTTTATGCCGATTCATTATATACAGAAAATCTTGTATTTACTGATGCCCAACAAACTGATAAGTTAAATAATAGCTGTCCTATTCTTACCGGCATTTTTGATTATTACTATTATAATAGAGAAGAATATGTGGGAAGATACAACGAGTTAAATGAAATGGCACTATACACTCAAGAGTTCTCACCAGCATGGGTAGGAAATGATTTAGTAATGAATTATACCAATACAGAGTTCTTAGTAGATAATAACATAGATGCCAAAAATCTTGTGGAAATCGTTATGAAAAATTACACAATCGATGTAATACCACCAACATTGAGAACACTTACATTTAAAAATACAGATGGAAAAATAACTGATCGATTTACTAAATCTGAAGATGGAATTGTTGAATTTTATGCTGCAGATTTCTATCGAAATAATGATTGGACTTATTTTCATATAACTGACCTCCCCATTTATGAAATTCAACCTGATGTTACTGCTATTGTTGAATATGCACCATATGGCACTGATGACTATGCTCCTATAGATGTTTCTGAAGATACCGACAAATATTTTGAATTTGGTTGTGGGCAGTTCTTCAGTGGTTCATTAGGTAATGTGACTGCAACTAGTAGCAATGATTGGTTTGACCTCCGCATTACTTTAACTGATGCTGATGGAAATACACAAAAACAAACAATCTCACCAGCATTTAAGATCAACAGTCAGCAAAGCCATGTTCAAGACATAAATAAGTCAACAGTCAATATCAGAGTTATAGATGAACAACTGATTGTAGAAAACGCAGATACTATCAACGGTGCAATATATAATTTGACTGGCCAAATTGTAAAGAATATAAATTCTGCAAAAACCAACGTTAGCGAATTATCAAATGGAGTGTATATCATAAATGTAAATGGCATAGCAAGAAAAATTGCTATAAGATAATGTATTGCTATGCAAATAATAATGGGGGGGTGTTTCAAACATCCTCCCATTATTTGTTCTATAATAAAAATTTAGTTGATACTTTGTTAGAATCCGTAGTCATAGTCATCATCATTGCTCACTGAACTGCTGTTAGGTTCTTTCCAGCACAGGTATTTTAGCAATGACACGACAACGTTAGCCTCTTCGCTATCGGTAAAATAGAATCCTGTTCCTTGCGACTTGTTTAGCAATCCCCAGTTGAGGAATCCCTCTATCTTATCACCTATCTTGAGCATCCTATATATAGCAACGACCGACCTGTCGAGATTGAAAGGTAATACGGCTAACTCGCCTGCCGAGTAAGCGGTCTCAAAGTCCACGCATCGCAGGTAGAATGCATTTTCAGTCTCACCCATCGCGATTCCTTGGCTGTCGTAATCATAGAAGTATTCCCCATGACGCTTAAGCGGACTTTGGCCACGCTGGCTTGCTATTTCAACTATCTCACTTGTGATAAGACTTGGATCGGTCGACTGAGCAGCAATTGCAAAATTGTATTCTCCCACATTACTCGGTCCAACACCCACCACTAAGGCACCATTGATTGATGAAAGCATTTCCTTATGTTTTAATCCAGAAGTGAGAGGTGTGGCTTGAAGAATGTCAAACATCTTATTCATTTGAGGCATATTTGCGAGTTTGCTGCCATCTATCTTCACCGCCACATAGGTGTCAAGTTCACCAGGTATCAACGCCAACACTTTGCTAGCACTATCAACCTTCGATGCTATCAAGTTGTCATATAGCTGATGGTACTGACCATTTTCCTGATATATAAACCTGGTATCGATAATTGCCTGTTCATTCTTCTCTTCAATCTTGAAATTGATTGTGCCTGCCAATGCTTTAATATCACTATCAGTAATAATCTCTATCGCTGGCACATTTCCAAAAATAGTGCTCAGTCTTGAATTCTTTTTTAGGATTGTGGTAAATTCCTTAATATTGATATAAGCACTCACATCACATGTGTCGGCAAGGTTTTTAGCCACTTCCTCGTTAGCAAGAAGGCTGGGCTTGGTCTTACCCAATATATCGCTCGCAGCCTTGGCTGCAACCTTGGCATCGACAGGAGTGCTGTACCGGCCTATCATCAGCACATCATCGTCAACAACATAAGCATAATCAAGATGGGTAGCAAAATCTACACCTTCCACTTCACTCATCTTGCTTGAAGTGATTCTGTGTACCATCGCTCTTGCTTTTTCCTCATCTACAAGGCCAAACAGAGCCACTGCCTTATAAATACCTGGAGAGAAGAACACATAGCACTTACTGTTAATATCAATTCCCGATTGGGGCAGGTTATATACAACGTCGCCAAGTACTGTAGGGTCGGCATCATCTATCACCTTCTTGAGGTCAGCGGGAAGATTTATTTGATTATCACTAACCATCCCTGCCTTCGAGAGCACACTTGCCACATCAATGCACACTACACCAACAGCATCATCGGGAATCATTGCGCGCAATTTCTCGTCACCAGTGCTGCATGCCACCATTAGCAGGATTAACCAAAGACAGAATATATACTTTATCTTATTCATTATATCTCCAAATTTTAGTGTACAAAAGTAACACATTATTCAATCATAACAACAAAAAACTAGTTGATTTTTAGAGGTTGTTAATAAGTTTTCTTGTAAAACTATTGTCAAGAACATTATAATGACTATTTTTGAACTCAAAATAATTATTTCATAACATACTTGTAATCATGAACGATATTTCTGAAATATTGAGGGCTCTTCTTGATCAGTATGCAAGAACTAGCGAAGTAGAAAATGAGTTCTCTCGCATGATGGACAATGACCCCCAGCTTAAAGAGGACTACAACCTATGGTGCGATGAGATGGGATACGATGTAAAGACTGGATTCCAAGATTTTATCGACGAGCAGATGCAAGATCGAGACGAGTTCTGGGAGGATCTTAATGAATAAAAAGGCAAACTTGATTAACACGTAATTAATGTACGCCAACCACTCTCTCCCCAACATCGTAATGCCTGCCGAATGGGAACGCCAAGATGCGATAATCGTGGCGTGGCCACATCTCGGCACCGACTGGGGACCAATGCTAGATGAGGCTCATGCATGCTTCATGCAAGTAGCCAAAGAAATTGTCAAGAACCAGCGCCTTGTCATTGTGGCGCCAGCTATCAATCAGCTAAAACAAAAGCTTAGTGCTCTTGACAACGACATGATTATCTATCAAGAGATTGAGACAAACGATACCTGGGCTCGCGACTTTGCCCCTATCTCTATTATTGCCGGCAATGAGCGCAGAATGCTAGACTTCAAATTTGACGCTTGGGGTATGAAGTTTGCAGCATTCCTCGATAACCTTATCAGCCGTCGTATGGCAGCCAATGGCATTTTTGATGCCCAATTTGTCAACTGTCAAGATTTCGTACTTGAAGGTGGTTCTATCGAGAGCGACGGCAAGGGAACACTTCTCACCACTAGCCGATGCCTTCTTTCACCCAATCGCAACAGCGCGTTAACCCAGCAACAGATTGAAGATGTACTACACACACGGCTAGGAGTTCACAAAGTGCTGTGGCTAAACCATGGTGAGTTAAAAGGCGATGATACCGATGCCCATATCGACACTTTAGCTCGCTTCGCACCAGGCAACACAATCCTTTATGTGTCTTGTGACAACCCTTATGATGAGCAGTATCATTCACTCAAACTCATGGAAGAGGAACTAAAGTCAATGACCAATGCTCAGGGCGAGCCATTTAAACTTGTTCCACTACCCTCCCCCAATCCCATATTCGATGATAATGGGGAACGTCTCCCAGCCACTTATGCCAATTTCTTGATTACAAACGAGCAAGTACTTGTACCAATCTATGGACAATCATCCAACGACCAACTTGCACTCGATACAATACAGCAAGTGTTCGATGACCGCGACATTGTGGGAATCGACTGCAATGCATTAATAAAACAACATGGCTCTCTGCACTGCATCACTATGCAGATACCCGAAAACTTCTTAAACAAATGAAAATAGGAATAATACAGCAACACAACAGCAGCGAAGTGGAACTAAACCGCTTAAGGCTGATAAAGAAAATAGGCCACCTCGCCAAAGATGGCGCTGAACTAATCGTGTTACAAGAACTTCACGATTCTCTCTACTTTTGCCAAGAGGAGAATGTCAAAAATTTCGATCTCGCTACAGCTATACCCGGAAACGTGACCGAAACCTATGCCAAGGTGGCAAAAGACAATAATGTCGTGCTAGTAACATCTTTGTTTGAACGCCGAGCTCCTGGACTATACCACAACACTGCAGTAGTATTCGAAAAGGATGGTTCAATAGCCGGGAAATACCGCAAGATGCACATTCCCGACGACCCAGCCTACTACGAGAAATTCTATTTCACACCTGGCGACTTGGGATTCCAACCCATTAAAACAAGTGTTGGCACTTTGGGTGTACTCGTCTGTTGGGACCAATGGTATCCCGAGGCAGCACGACTCATGACATTGCGAGGAGCCGAAATTCTTATCTACCCAACAGCTATTGGTTTCGAAAGCAGTGATAATGAGAACGAAAAGATGCGACAACTCAACGCATGGATGACTGTTCAACTGGGTCACGCCGTTGCCAACGGCATTCCTGTTGTGACCGTCAACCGTGTGGGACATGAACCCGACCCAACTGGCCAAACCAATGGCATTGAATTCTGGGGCAGCAGTTTCGTTGCAGGGCAGCAAGGCGAAATACTTCACTGCGCATCAAGCACCAATGAGGAAGAAACTATTGTTGATGTCAACCTTGAGCGCACCGAGCGAGTGCGTCGCTGGTGGCCATTCTTGCGCGACCGACGCATTGATCATTACAACGGACTCGATCACCGCTATCTTGACTGAGAAACTACAACAAAACAAGCCAGTTGCAATTGCAACTGGCTTGTTTTGCCATTACGCTATCAATGCATTAATTAAGATGTGTGATGCTGATTTCTCCCGAACCAGAGATTTTTCTGGTGTGTTCAGTCACTACTCCCTTCATCGCTATTCTGCCTGAACCAGTAATTACGCTCTCAGCATTATCTGCTATCAGACTAGCATAGTTCACAGCACCAGAGCCTGTAACCTGTGTATAAAGCTTCTTGCAGTTCAAATCCGCAACATTTACACAACCATCTCCAACAAGCTCGACACTAAAACTCTTGCTAGTTATCTTGCCAGCAAATGATATGCTTCCTGAGCCAGTGAGACTAGCATCGAGATGAGTCGTTTCAATAGCCTCTTTAGCAGTAAAGCTACCTTCGCCTGTCATTGTCACCTCACGCAACGAGGGTGATGTAACATACACCTTAACATTCTGCATCGCCACAAGTGAATCGGCCACAACATTCTCATTCTTTGAACTAATGTATAGCTCATTCTCTTTAACATAAATCACAAGTTTGTCAAATTCTTCTTTCTGAGCTTCAACGCGAACCGTGTTCTTTGAATCCTGAGTATAAAAAACTTGCATTGATCCAACAACGTTGACATCCAGAAACTGCTTCATCGTTGTCAACTTGCTGGATTCTTTAACCTGAGTGGGTTGATCTCCCGATTTATTAACATCAGCACATGAACCCCAAATTAATATGCTAAGCAAAGCAAGAGAGTATACAACGAAATTCTTCATAACTGAAAATTTTAATCGGTAGTAAGTTTGCGATAACGCACACGAGTTGGTTCTTCCTTGCCAAGGCGCTTGAGCTTGTTCTCTTCATATTCTGAATACGACCCTTCAAAGAAAAACACATTGCTATCTCCTTCAAAGGCAAGGATGTGAGTACAAATGCGATCGAGGAACCAGCGGTCGTGGCTGATGACAACTGCACAACCGGCAAAGTCGTCGAGACCTTCCTCAAGTGCACGCAAAGTGTTCACATCAATGTCGTTGGTAGGCTCATCAAGCAACAACACGTTGCCTTCTTCCTTGAGGGCTAGAGCAAGCTGCAGGCGGTTGCGTTCACCACCACTGAGCACGCCACATTTCTTCTGTTGGTCAACGCCCGAGAAGTTGAAACGCGACAAATAGGCACGAGCGTTCACGTCGCGTCCTCCCATCCTTAATAGTTCGACACCACCCGAGATAACTTCATAGACAGTCTTGTCAGGATCGATACTCGTATGCTGCTGGTCCACATAAACAGCTTTGACAGTCTCGCCCACCTCAAATGTGCCACCATCGGGTTTCTCAAGTCCCATGATCAATCTGAACAATGTGGTTTTTCCTGCTCCATTCGGACCAATAACACCCACTATACCATTGGGTGGCAACATGAAGTTTAGGTCATCAAAAAGCAACTTGTCACCATAAGCTTTTGCTACATGTTGTGCCTCAATAACTTTGTTGCCCAAGCGTGGACCATTAGGGATGAAAATCTCAAGTTTTTCCTCCTTTTCCTTAACGGTTTCATTCAAAAGTTTGTCGTAACTGTTCAAGCGAGCCTTACCTTTGGCTTGGCGGGCCTTTGGAGCCATGCGCACCCATTCCAACTCACGCTGAAGAGTCTTGCGGCGCTTGCTTTCGGTCTTCTCTTCCTGAGCAAGTCGTTGAGTCTTCTGCTCTAGCCAACTGCTGTAATTACCACGCCATGGAATACCCTCGCCACGGTCAAGCTCAAGTATCCAGCCTGCAACATGGTCAAGGAAGTAACGGTCATGTGTTACGGCTATAACAGTACCCTCATACTGCTGCAAATGCTGCTCTAACCAGTCGATGGATTCAGCATCAAGGTGGTTGGTTGGCTCATCAAGCAAAAGAACATCGGGTTTCTGCAACAACAATCTACACAATGCTACTCGACGACGCTCTCCACCACTCAGATGCTCTGTGAGCTGGTCACCCTCAGGGCAACGTAAAGCATCCATGGCACGCTCAAGCCTTGAATCAAGGTTCCATGCATCAGTTGCGTCGATAATGTCCTGAAGTTCGGCCTGACGTGCAAAGAGTTCATTCATCTTGTCCTCATTCTCATAGTATTCTGGCAAGCCAAACTTTTGATTAATCTCCTCATATTCCTTTAGTGCATCAACCACATGCTGAACGCCTTCTTGAACCACCTCCTTCACTGTCTTGGTGGGATCGAGTTGAGGATCCTGAGGCAGATAGCCCACACTATAGCCTGGAGCAAACACCACCTCGCCTTGATACTGCTTCTCAATACCTGCAATAATCTTCATTAAGGTGGATTTTCCAGCACCATTAAGGCCTATAATACCGATTTTTGCTCCATAGAAAAACGAAAGATAAATATTCTTCAGAATTTGCTTCTGGTTTTGCTGTATTGTCTTACTCACCCCCACCATTGAGAAGATGATTTTCTTATCGTCAACTGTTGCCATAAAATTAAAATTAAAAATGTAACGATTGTTGTCACCAGCTCTCACCTATGCGCAGTAGAATATGCTGTGCTAGCCGATGCCCTTGACGAGACGATTTCTGAAACCACTCTATCGCCTTCCTGTTGTCTTTTTTAACTCCTTCGCCACTAGCATAACACAGTCCAAGCATGTATTGAGAGTCAGCATCACCTTGAATAGCAGCTTGCCTATACCAATAAACCGCATGTGACTTATTCTCCTTAACGCCCTCACCCAACTGGTAACAATTTCCCATATTGAACTGTGCCCCAGGATAACCTTGCTCGGCTGCTTGTCGATACCACCAAACAGCTGTTACCTGATTTTGAGTGACACCGCCATTGCCGTAGTCAAAAATCTTACCAACAACAAACTGTGAAAACGGATCTCCAGCTCTTGCCCTTGATAGAGCAATATCGTAAGCCTTTTTATAGAGGAAATTGGCATTGGCCATATTTCGTTGGCATCCTCTTCCTGTTTCATAACAATAAGCGAGGAAATAGATTCCGGACGGATAATCCTGCTGAGCTGAGCGCTTAGCCCACTCAAATGCCAAAGAGTCGTTCTCCTCGACACCACATCCACTGTGATAACAACCAGCAAGTTGATATTGTGCTTCGGCATCACCTGCAATAGCAAGCATATAGAAGTCATAAGCCTTGCCATACATCGCCTCATAATTATTGCCTCCACCCTTACCTTGACCTTTAGATGTCGAGGCATGAGAATAATCAACAATGAATGAAGCAATGATGCAAACAACCAATATCAATCTTGCAGGTTTCATCTTGCTCATGAATAGGTTGTGCCTACTCTTTCTTAATTAGAGCAGAGCCTCAACCTTGGCCTTGAGTGCGTCTTTCGCTATCGAACCGACATTGCGGTCCTTGAGTTCACCATCCTTGAAGAAGAGGATTGTGGGAATGTTACGGATACCATATTCGGCCATAAAATCGCCACCCTCGTCAACATCATATTTCCCAATCTCAACCTTGCCATCAAACTCCTGAGCAAGCTCGTCTATGATTGGCGACACTGCCTTGCATGGTCCGCACCACTCAGCCCAGAAATCCACTACTACGGGTTTTCCCGATTGAATTACCTCGTTAATGTTCTCGTCGTTAAATACTTTTGCCATAATTGTTCTTTTTTATTTTGTTTATAATTGTGTTTACTCGTTCTCAACACTATATTTCACACCCAAATCATCAAGCTGCTCAAGGAAATCAATTGTTAATGGCAGTTTGTGAGCCGATGTCATGTCCACATAGCGATTAGTGCTAAGGTCATGAACACGGAACTGCAGCTCGCAGCGTATTTCCGATTTAGCCTTCAACTGAGCCTTGATTATGTCGGCAATTTCAAATTGTTTCTCATTCAAATTTATGCGAATGAGTTTCACCATCTTGCCCTTCAAGTCCTTAAGGAATGCGATGCTTCGCACTTGCTGATTTATCCTGTCATTATAGCGATTCTTGACATAGGCACATCTTACAGCTATTGCAGTGCCAGGGATGCAGTAGTTGCGATAGCTGGCAAACACTTTGTCAAATAGCATAAACTCAGCGCTACCAGTCTTATCTTCAATCTTTAGAATACCAAAGTTGTTGCCACGTTTTGATGGGCGCTCGGTATAATCGGTAACCACTCCACCTAGAACATACTCATAATCCAAGCGACTGCCGGCTTGCTCAGCAAACTCCTTCAGTGTGGCGTTACAGCCAAACTTTAGTTCCATGTAAAACGGATCCAGTGGATGAGCCGAGAGGTAGATTCCCACAAGGTCGCGTTCACGCGATAAGCGCTCAATGGTAGGCCATGGCTCAGCCTTGGGCACCATTGGTTTGGATGTCAGCTCATCCATCATGTCGCCAAAGAGGGTATTAGCCTGACGGCTCTTATCAAGCTGATACTGCTGACCATAGTGCAACAGCACCTCGCTAAAATCCTCACCTTTGGAGTTTTTCTCAAAAAATGACTCACGCTGCAGCCCAAAACTGTCGAACGCACCACTCAATGCCAGCGCTTCGATTGCGCGACGGTTACATGTTGTCAGGTTTACTCGTTCTACCACATCAAAGATATCCTTGAATGGGCCATTTTTCTCGCGCTCAGTAATAATAGCATCAACCGAGTTTCCTCCAAAGCCCTTAATACCGTTAAGACCAAACCTTATGTCACCATCTTTATTGGCGCTGAACGACTTGTAGCTCTCGTTAATGTCAGGGCCCTTAACAGTAATGCCCATCGACTTGCACTCATCCATAAACTTAGTCATCTTCTCCACATCGCCCGAGCGGCTGAGCACTGCTGCCATATACTCGCTTGGATAGTTGGCCTTGAGGTAAGCTGTTTGATAAGCAACCCAACTGTAACATGTAGCATGGCTCTTATTGAACGCATAAGAAGCAAATGCCTCCCAGTCGCTCCATATCTTCTCAAGGGTCTTGCGGTCGTGGCCTCTGTCCTCACCTCCCTGCAAGAACTTAGGTTTAAGTTTATCTAGTTTGTCCTTCTGCTTCTTTCCCATCGCCTTGCGAAGCACATCACTCTCGCCTCGGGTGAAACCAGCAAGCAATCGCGACAAGAGCATCACTTGCTCCTGATAGACTGTGATGCCATAGGTGTCCTTCAAGTATTTCTCCATTTCGGGGAAGTCATAGGTAATGGGATCACGGCCATGCTTGCGAGCAATGAACTGTGGGATATAAGCCATTGGTCCTGGGCGATAAAGGGCATTCATTGCAATAAGGTCCTCAAATGTACTGGGTTGGAGCTCAATGAGGTACTTCTGCATTCCTGCCGACTCAAATTGGAATGTTCCTGTTGTTTTTCCCTCACAATAAAGTTGATAAGTCTTAGGGTCATCGATTGGAATTTTCTCAATATCAATATCAATACCTCGTGTCGACTTAATATTCTCAAGTGTGTCCTTTATTATCGACAGAGTCTTCAGACCCAAAAAGTCCATCTTAATTAAGCCTGTTTCCTCTATCACGCTGCCTTCATACTGAGTCACCACAATGCGAGATCCGTCCTTGTCGGGAGCAGTGCTCACAGGCACCCAGTCGGTAATATCGTCTCTTCCAATAATCACTCCACAAGCATGTACTCCTGTGTTGCGCACATTGCCTTCGAGTTTCTCCGCAAAGCGAATAGTATCACCAATCACTGGATTGGGGTTATCCAGCTCATGACGGAAATCCGGGAAGCACTTCAAGCAATTCTTAATACTTATCTTATAGTTTTTGCCTTTTTCGTCCTCGGGCATATCTCCTGGCTTTGAAGGTATGAACTTAGCCAGACGATCACTTTCAGGAATAGGCAAATCATGTACACGTGCCACATCTTTTATCGCCATCTTTGCTGCCATTGTACCATAGGTAATAATGTGTGCTACTTTCTCAGCACCATATTTCTCGGTCACATATTTTAGCACAGCGGCTCTACCGTCATCATCAAAGTCCACATCGATATCAGGCAACGAAATGCGGTCTGGGTTCAAAAAACGCTCAAAAAGCAAGTCATATTTAATAGGGTCTATCTTGGTGATTCCAAGACAATAGGCTACAGCCGAACCAGCAGCCGAACCACGGCCAGGACCTACGGCGCATCCCAACGACGGAGCCACACGGATGTAATCCTGGACTATGAGGAAGTAACCAGGGAATCCCATCTTTTTGATGGTCTCAAGCTCAAAATCGATTCGCTCGCGATGTTCCTCATCCATATCGGGCCAACGTTCCTTAGCACCCTCATACACTAGATAGCGCAAATAATCGTCCTCGTTATCAAAACCATCGGGTAATGGAAAGTCTGGAAGAATGGGTGCATGATTAATCGAGTAAATCTCCACCTTGTCAAGTATCTCAGTGGTGTTTTGCAAAGCCTCTGGAACGTCGGCAAAGAGTGCGTTCATCTCTTCCTGTGTCTTGAACCACTCCTGCTTGGAATATAACAATGTGTTGGCTTCACCCATTCGCTTACCTGTTGACAGAAGCACGAGTCGCTCGTGAGCATCAGCATCATCTTCGTTCACAAAGTGTGAGTCGTTAGTGCAAATCAACTTCACACCCAACTCCTTACTTAACTGTATCAACACGGCGTTCACCTCTTGCTGCCTTTGGAACGTCTCGTGGTTGGCATTGGGCACGGTTGCCTTGTGTCGTTGCAATTCTAAATAGTAGTCATCGCCAAACACACCTTTATACCACTCAATTGCCTTGCGCGCGCCTTCGATGTCACCATTCATGATGAGTTGTGGCACCTCGCCACCCAAACATGCTGAGCAGCATATCACTCCCTCGTGATACTTAGCCAGCTCGCTCTTGTCGGTGCGAGCATGCATGTAGAAACCTTCGGTCCATGCCTTTGACACTATCTTGATTAGATTGTGATAGCCCTTCAGATTCTTGGCAAGCAATATTAGGTGACGACCGTAGTCACGATTATCGGTGTGCGAGTGCATGTCATCATTAGCGACATAAGCCTCACAACCAAAAATAGGCTTAAAAAGTTTGCTCTCCTGTTCATTTATGTCTATTTTTAGATTGGCAACTACATCCTCATTGGGATATTCTTTAGCTTGCTCTTCCTCCAGTTTTTTCTTAAGGTCTTTGATGGCACTGTTTACGTCAGAATTCTTTTTATTAACGTAGTCATGTAGTTCCTTTATTCCAAACATATTTCCATGGTCGGTAAGCGCCACGCCTTTCATTCCGTTGGCTATTGCCTTATCAACGATTCCCTTGACGGGTGCCTGGCCATCAAGTATCGAGTATTGTGAGTGCACATGTAAGTGAACAAATGGGATCATATGCTATATATTATTTCCTTGTTTTAAGTATTTATAAAATAGCGTGATAGACCATTTTTCCTTACTTAATTGTAAGGAAAACGGTTTGTACGATTTTGCGAGTGTAAAGTTACAGCAAAACAATCTCTAAAGCAAAAAAAATCCCTAATAAGTTATTAACAATTTTGATGCCCTAACAAGAAAAAATTCGAACATAAAAAAGAAAGAGTGACATAATGACCACCCTTGTCTTAATTATTTCAAACATAAAATATTCTATGGTTTATATTGCACAAACGTTTCAATAGCTTCGTAACTAGCTAAGCCCAAGCGGCTGTATAGCTCGGCTGTCTCCTGATTACGTTTGAGCGAGCGTTGCCAGTTCAAGTCATCGTTTTCGGGGTCGATAAATGGGGCATCATGAACTTGAGACTGATGCTTGAGAATTGCATCACGCTTATATTGGAACTCCTCGGGACTCATTGGCACCGCCATCTCTATATGGTCGATATCCCATTCTCCCCAAAGTCCGCGATACATCCACACACGGCAGTCGTGCATGAATGACTCTGTTTTCAACTCATCAATGGCAGCAAGCACAACATTGGCTGCAGGCTCGTGGGTTCCATAGGGATCGCTCAAGTCGTCGGCAAAGAAAATCTGATGTGGTTTTATGCGCTCTATAAGTTCCTTGACGGGCAATAAGTCTGCCTCAGTTATACGCCCCTTCCCAAATGGTGAGTCAACATAGAATGGTAGCGACATTTGATGTACGTTCTCCTCTTTCACACCAAGATAAGCACAACTTGTCAATCCTTCACACACAAATATCTCGCCTTTAACAAATCTTTCCTCAGCAACGTCAGGATCGCCAGGAGATTTGCTGTTAAGGCTCTGCATAATTCTTTCGACCACTGCTTGTTGTTGCTCACTATAGTATCCGTTCTTGCGAGCTACTCGCTCTGCCACCATCACATAGCGTCTTAAGTCCTCATCACTCACCATCACGTCGCCAGAGGTCACATACGCCACATGCACTTCATGCCCTTGTTCAACAAGGCGACGCAGGGTACCACCCATTGCGAGTACAGCATCATCTGGGTGCGGACTAAAAACTAGTACTCGCTTGGGATAGGGTGTTGCACGTTCGGGGCGATAAGTGTCATCGGCATTGGGCTTTCCTCCTGGCCAACCTGTAATCGTATGTTGTATGTCGTTGAAAATCTGTATATTCACATTATATCCAGAGCCATAAACAGCTACAAGCTCACTCAAGCCATATTCGTTATAGTCCTTGTTTGTAAGCTTTAAGATAGGTTTGCCTGTCTTTTCACTAAGCCACACAATTGCACGGCGAAGCAGTGTACGGTTCCATTCACAAGAGGTGACCTTCCACGGATAATTTATGCGAGTGAGGTCCGATGCAGCCTCTAAGTCAATAACAAGCTGAACATTGTGGTGCATCTGCAGGAACGAAGCGGGATACTGGTCGGTAATATTACCTTCTATTGTGTTAAACACAGCTTTAGCACTGCCCTCACCCCAAGCTGCACTTATCACTTTGCGGGCATTCAGAATGTTACTTATGCCAAGGGTCACTGCTGTTTTGGGCGACTGCTCACATTGATAGCTGTCAGCAATGCGTGTGCGTATTTCGCCTGTGAGCGACACTAAGCGGCATGACGACATGCTCGTCGAACCAGCCTCGTTAAACGCCAGTCCACCATTCTTTGTGAGCTCACACACCACAAGGTCTAGGCCGCCATACTCATCTATCTCGGTTTCATAAGCCTTACACAACTTGAAAACATTTTCCTTGGTGGCTTCTGGGCTAAAGGTGTGTATATTTTCAGGAGCGATGTCCACTTTATTAAGGAAACCATCGCTCAGTCGCTTGAGAGTGCTCTGGCTCTCATCATCGCCTGGAACACCAAGTCCCAACTCAGTCATGTTAAACACCACAACGTTGTTGAAGCTCACCTTGTCGGCAAAGTACATCTTCACCAGCTCGCCATAAACATCCATAGCACAGCGGCCAGCACCCAGACCCATAACGCAACGGCCTTTCTCACGCAAGCACTGCTCTATGGTGTCGGCAACCTCTTGAGCAGCCCACACGGCTCCTTCGCTTGGAGTCTCAACCACGTTTGTGGCTACTTTTTCATAACGTGTGAGCGAGATAAGCTCCATCTCACTTTCCGGTTTGTAGTATCGTTTCGACACATGTTCAAGCTTAATGTGTGAACTCAAGTCTGTTTTCATTTTTCTTTATTATTTAGGGCTAGCAACCACCCACTTTATACTAACACTTACAAATCTATTGCCAGTTCCACCGGGCAATGGTCGCTACCAAAAATCTCGGTGTGAATCTTTGCATCAACCATTTTATCGCAAGCATCGTTGCTAACCAGGAAATAGTCAATGCGCCAGCCAGCGTTTTTCTCACGAGCCTTAAATCGGTAGCTCCACCATGAGTATACGCCCTCCACATCAGGGTTGAAATGTCGCCAACTATCGGTAAAGCCGGCATCGAGCAATGTCGTCATCTTCTCGCGCTCCTCATCGGTAAATCCGGCATTCTTACGGTTTGTTTTCGGGTTCTTGAGGTCTATCTCCTTGTGAGCCACATTCAAGTCACCACACACTATCACTGGTTTAGTCTCATTGAGCTTTAGCAAGTAGGCTCTAAAATCATCCTCCCAACGCATTCGGTATTCAAGTCGTTTCAAGCCATCTTGACTGTTGGGCACATACACATTTACGAGATAGAATTTTTCCATCTCAAGCGTAATCACACGACCCTCATGGTCATGCTCATCGATGCCTATGCCAAGTGTCACATTCAATGGAACCTGACGTGTAAAAATTGCAGTGCCTGAGTAGCCTTTCTTGTCGGCATAGTTCCAATAACTATGGTAACCGTCAAACTCCAAATCGAGTTGTCCTGCCTGCATCTTTGTCTCTTGTAGGCAAAAGATGTCGGCATCGAGTTTATTAAATGTCTCGGCAAAGTCCTTACCCACAACAGCGCGCAGACCATTAACGTTCCAGGAAATCAGTCGCGTCATTGCTCGTCGTCGTTTTTATATTCGCCTTGCTCGTCAACTATCTCGCCTTCTTCAACAGCTTTATCTACAGCATCTTCTTTAGCGGCATTCTCTAATATCTCGCGCTCAATGCGACGGTTTTCCTCGCGATCAATCTTGTGAGCTTTAACAAATAGCCAAAGCGAGGCAACAAGTGCCACAAGAGCTATCATTGCTCCTACTGCAAGTGCCCAGTAAGGCAACTTATTTGTGGTACCTAGATAAAGCAACACAAAACACAGCAAAAGGCATAGAATGTCAAGAATAAACGCGTGGCGCTTGAGTAGTTTTGAATTCTTCATATCAATAATTTTTATAATGTTTTTAATAGAAGCGATTGAAAAGAGCACTATACTCCATACCTATACCGCGCAGCTTAGCTTCAAGTTCAGCACAGTTGATGTCAAGCTCAGCACATAACTCATCGAGTGAACTATATCGATCACGCAGTAGTGTGTTAACATAGCTCACCAGGATGAACGGATCTTGGGGAAGTGTATCAAACATTATTACCTATTATGCTTTTATAACAAATCACAAAGGTAAACAATAATTGCAAACAAACCAATTTTTTCAAAATAAATCATTAATTTTGCACGTTATTTTAAAATGAATATTATGGCAACTCGAATGAATTGGGAGCGACTGATTTGTGACACCAGGCTGGGGCTGGAGCATTACAAAGATAACAAGAGCGGCGTGCGAAGCGACTTTGAACGCGACTACGACCGTCTTATTTTCTCCTCACCATTCCGACGACTGCAGAACAAAACTCAGGTATTCCCACTGCCTGGCAGCATCTTTGTACATAACCGTTTGACACATAGTCTTGAAGTTTCGTGCGTGGGACGTTCGCTTGCCAACGAGATAGCAATACGACTGCATGAGCGACATCTAGATAAGCCTTGGCGCGATAAGTTATGGAATATGGGCGAGATCGTAGCAGCTGCTTGCCTAGCTCACGACCTTGGAAACCCGCCTTTCGGACACTCGGGTGAGAAGACCATTGGAGAGTTCTTCTCTAGCGGTAATGGCAAGGTTTTCCAGGAACGACTCACACCACAACAGTGGAGCGACCTCACCCATTTTGAAGGCAACGCCAACTCTTTCCGAACACTTGTTCACCAGTTCAAGGGTCGTCGCCCTGGAGGTTTCGCCATGACTTACTCAACTCTCGCATCGATTGTAAAATACCCCTATTCCTCAAGCCATGCCGGAAAGAAAGGTAAATTTGGATTCTTCACAACCGAGAAGGAAACTTTCGAGAAAATCGCCGACGAGTTGGGCATGATAAAGCTTGAAGAAGAGCGTTACTGTCGCCACCCTCTAGTCTACATGGTGGAAGCCGCCGACGACATATGCTACCAAGTAATGGACATCGAGGACGGGCACAAACTCAAACTCCTATCCACCGAAGAGACTATCGATCTCCTAACCGGACTTTTCAACGAAGAACGCAAAGCCCACATGCGAGAAGTAATGGAAAACGTTGCCGACCCCAACGAGAAAATTGTATATCTGCGTTCCTGCGTAGTAGGCCTACTTGTGCAGGAGTGCGCTAAGACGTTTGTCGACCATGAAGACGAGATAATGGAGGGACGTTTTGAAGGTTCTCTTATTGACCACATATCTCCTTTGCCAAAACTAGGCTATGAGAATTGCAGCGAGGTTGCTTTCAAGAAATTATATCGCGCTGGCTACGTCGTAGATGTCGATCTCGCAGGTATTCGCATCATCAATCTCCTGCTCGACAAACTCACGCAAGCCGTGCTTCACCCCGAGACTAACTACTCACAATTGCTACTGAACAAATTTCCACAACAATACGACGTTCACGCTTCTACCTTATTTGAGAAGTTACAGGGAGTTCTTGACCACATCAGTGCTATGACCGACGTTTATGCCCTCAACCTCTACCGCCAGCTCGACGGCATCAGCCTACCCTCTGTTTAACTTTCCACACATTCTCTTTGATAAATTATCACAAGTCAACCAAATAATACTGAGTGCCGGCTTTATCGTAGGGTGGCACTCTTTTTTACATCCTATTTCTTTTTTTCCACCACTAATTGTTCGTTTTTTACAAAAATGTTGTAAATTTGCATTTTGTATTAAAAATATTTGTTATGGGAATTCTAAATAATTTTGAGAGTTGGGCACGAAGCGAGAACAACAACGACTCATCCAGCAAGAGACGAGGATTTGAACCCTGGGCACGTCCTAATCGCAGCGACATCACCAGCCCAAGCACCAATCCAGCACAAGACATCGACGACGCAGCTCTCTACAATCCTCACAGTGAATACCACAACTATCATGAAAATATCGACGATGTAGTCGATGACGATTAAGATAATTGAATAATAATATAATATAAACGAAATGAAAAAATTCTTATTTTTGGCAATCGCAGCTATGAGCGTGATGAGCCTCTCTGCTCAGAAGTTCAGCGACTACTTCTCTACCGAGAAGTCTAACAACAAAATCGTATATGGTGTACGCTTCGGCCTGAACGTTATGGGCATGAGAAACAATGTAACTAACGATATCGTTGTTTCTGGTTTCGGTAATTTGCCCTACAAGCTCGACATTCATCGTCGTGCAGGTATCACTCTAGGAGTTAACGTTGATATACCTATTCTTAAGAGTCTCTGGATTAACACAGGTCTATATTATGTCGCTACTGGTGCCAGACTAAACTTCAAGCAAGATTTTACTAAGCTCTACGAAGGTTTCCTACCTGAATACACAGCCAATGTCACTATGCACAATCTGCGCATTCCTGTTCAGGCTTCCTACCGATATAACATTAACAATGACTATCAGGTGCAAGTCAACCTTGGTCCTTATTTCGCTTATGGCATTGGAGGTAAGGTTAGCGTGAAGAACGATGTTGATCGCTCCAGCTTGGGTTCGTTCGACCTCACAGGAAACCCCAACTTTAATATTGCTCAAGACGATCCTGCCATTAGCGAAGATATCGCTAACCGTGATGAGGTTAAGATTCTTGGCCCAGGCAGCATCAACCCCAACAACAGCAACTACATTAATCCTTTTGATGTAGGAATTGCTTTCGGAGCTGGTGTTACCTTTAAGCAAAAGTACTTCGCTGGCTTTAACTACGATGCAGGCATGGTAAATGTTAATGGCAAACGTACTCGCGCTCTCATCCACAACAAAATCAAAAACCATTCCTTCACTCTAGTCGTTGGTTACAACTTCTAAACATTCAACATTTATCATAGCAACGCCGCAAGAGAACATACGCTTTTGTGGCGTTTTTTAATATTGCTCAAATTACTAACAGAATGATACCTTTGTTTGCCATGCCAGCCCAGCAAAGAGTTCATTGACATACTGCCACACATCAACTCGCATATCAACCACCCAAGAATAAGTTGACTGATTCCAGCGATTCCACTGATTCCAGTGATTCCAGTGATTCCAGTGATTCCAGTGATTCAACAGAACCCTAAGATTCTATGATCTCCTATTTTTCCAAGTCAATTGTCATCAACAACCAATAATCGCAAGACTTAGAAGGTACAATCTAATAAAAAAACTTCTTTCGTCTTTGATTTTCTTAAATCTGTGTATCGTCCTGAAAAAAGTTTACAGATTTATTCTCTCTATTTCATTGATGACGGGTAATGTTGAGCCGTCATTGTTGGTGCAAAAGTCTGTTGGGGGTTCGATGCCCCCTCAGACTTTGATGAC
>JAEEGF010460365.1_pt1 | contig 68652 bp, 29 predicted proteins | sample 9134171 | NCBI WGS metagenome assembly JAEEGF01 (sample SAMN16246542, study PRJNA631951) | gut metagenome | biome: gut microbiome; feature: rumen; material: AP-attached | host: Bos | place: Iran: Karaj | collected 2018-10 | reverse complement strand
ACATCGGAGATGTCAACCGTCTGGTCACCGTTCACATCGCCTTTCTTCTGTGCTGATAATGACAAAGAGAAGAACAAGGATACAAGTAAAAATAAAAGTCTTGGGAATTTCATATTAGTGTTCATTTTAATTTTACCGCAAAGTTAAGGAAATATTGGCGCAAATGCTAATTATGGGAGAGTTTTTTTGTTCGTTGGTTTGATGTTGCAATAGAAGTTTTGTGGATGGGGTTTTGTACGGTTTTTCTTAGACACCCCACGGGGAGTCTCTACTTGTTCTACGGTTATTTCATGCGTGGGTGGGGATTTGAGGAGGTTTCGATGATAGGGTTTTGTACGGTTCTCATTTAGACCCCAACTTTGCACATAGCGTCTTCTGCATCGCCTTCATTCCTTGGCTCGCACAAGCCGAGTGCTGCTCCAGCTCATCACACAATCGATTATCAATCGATTCTGCACAGAGTTCCCCACGGGGAGTCTCTGCTTGTTCTACGGTTACTTCATGCGTGAGTGGGGATTTGAGGAGGTTCTGTGGATGGACTTATTTGGTGATGTGGATGGACTATTTGTTGATGTAGATGGGGCATGAGACGGAAAGACCGGTGTGATCGGCTTTGAGGGCATGTGCACGGACGTATGCTCCGAGTGCGAGCCCGTTGAGTTTGGGGAAATGATATTTGACTCCAATCGTCTCATAGAACGGCTGTTCGACTTCTTTCGCCTTATGTCCGCTCTGGCGAAAGACATAGACTCCGAGCGACATAGAAAGGGAAAGATTGTGGTAGAACACATCGTGTTTTCCTGAAATGCCAACCGAGATAGGCGAATGATGCTTATGGTATCCGTTTAACCTGTCGAGGTCTCTTACATGGTTCATATATGACAGATAATAGATGTCGATACCCGCTCCCGATGCCCATCTTCTGGCATACCGACTCATATAGTCTGCAGAGATGGTGTAAACCACATATTTCTTATAGTCGTTGGTACGGAACAATGGGTCGTCCATCGGCGTTTTGAACTGCGTCTGCACCCAGTCCTCGTAGATGGTACATAATCCGACATTTGCCGACACATTCCAGTATTTTGATTTGTCGAACGGTATATTCTGCCTGTATTGTTCTTTTTTCAGCAGCTCATCGTAATAAGGATAATAGACGATACCGATTGTTGGTCCGAACGTGTTTGTGCCTTTATTCGGTCGTTTGAGCGTTCCGCTGCTGTGGTGGTTGAACTCGATTCCCCCCTTCAGTCCCCAGTCCTTTGCGAAGCGGTAAGTGGCATGGAAAGCCGCACCGAAATAGATCTGTACGTTGCTTGAAATCATAAGGTTGTCAACCTGCTTGTCCTTATCATATTTCCTGTCGGTGACCCCCAGTCCGATATTGAATGCATAGTCAGCCTCCCACTTAGGATTCCTGAAGAACGCTCTTTCGAATCCGGCATATATTGACAGGGAATTGCCAAGTGAGGACTGATAATCGGCCGGTTTTCCCATACCGATATCTCCGTCTGCATCCCTGTATAGTTTGATATGATTATAGAAATTATAGTTGAGTCCGAGGTAAAAAGTTGGGAAGCCGAATTCCTGTGCGTAAATATCCTTATCGGCAGGCATCGAGACATGACGTAATTGTGCTGAAAGGGTTAGCGCACCATTTTTCTTAACCAGCTCCTTAATCTGCGGATCCATTGTAGGCACAATACAGGGATTGACCATCACCTGACCTCCCCAATGGTTGATAGTGTCGTTGACCTCTGCTGATACAGAAAACGCCGAGATGAAGAAAGAGAAAAGTGCACAAAGACGAAATATTTTAGTGAAAAATGGAAAGTGAAAAGTGAAAAGTTTATTTACTTCGGACATGAGAATTTTATTAATTAGGAAACGAGGTGATTTACGATTTACAGATTTACAGATTTACGATTTACAGATTTACGATTTATGATTTATAATGTATGATTGTATGAAATAGCGGACACACATAAAGTAAGTCCCTACAAAAAATGTTATTGTTTTTGTTTTAGTGTGAGCAGATGGAGTATGAGGGGTATGCCATAGAGGATGACTGCAAGAATTTTGACAGAAGTGGGCATGGGGAGGGACAAATTGTAGTCGATGAAGAAAGAATAGAGGATAACGGCAATGAGCTGTGATGCCACGAAAAGTGTGATGAAATATCCAGGAATTCTGACGGTGATGTTGACTGTTGCCTTTATGACATCCTCGATGTCGTTGAAACGTCCGATAGCAAAAGCATAAATCAGGGAAAGCATATACAATAATACTGCAATGATGGGAAAAAGTCCTCTTTGCAAAGCAGAATTATTAAAAGTCCCGAATGCACTAAGCAAGGAATTTCCTGGCAGCAGATAAAGAATCAAAGCAAGAGCCGCAATGACCGCCATCACGACAGCCACGAGCATATATGCTCGTCGTTGGCGCAGATATTTCTGTTTGCTGAACCCTGAAATGATTCCAGACTCAACAATCATGCTCAGTGATGCAAGCCCCACGACGATATAAGTCCAAGGTGACCGGTTGAAATTATCCATAATCATCTCAACAGTCCATCTCATCCCCTCACTTGAGAGGATGTTTCTGCAATTAGCTCCATAGACATTGGCAATCCATGAGATGACAGCTACAATCACGATGAGCAGAAGCAGGATAACAGGGAGGATATTAAGGGAACGGCGCAAGAATTAAGATTTAAAAATTTACGATTTACAGATTTACTATTTATTCAGCTATTGGGAATTTTATATTATTTAAGAAGACAAATAAAAGTGAAAAGCTTATTAACTTTGGATTTGGTCACCACTCAACACGGTGGACGGCGTTCGGACTTTTATAGACTGATGTCAGTCAGAATCGTCGTCGGGTTAATAATCAGTCTTCGTCGGGTTCGAGGTTGTCGATGTCGATGATACGGAGTTCGATGGCTCTTGTGACCAGTCGTGTGGCATTGACTCCGTTCAGTCGTTCCTTGTCGGAGAAAAGGCGGTTGATGAGGTCCATCTGTCGTTTTTCAAGCGACTTGACTCCAAACGGCATTCCACGCAGCTGCGCGATCATATCTTTTGTATATCCAAGCGCAAGATGACGGAGGAATCGCTCATCATATTCATCGATATCATAATCCACAAACGCCTCGTGCTTTTTAGTCTCATTAAGCACAGACCGTCTGTATCGCTCCAGAATTTTCTCAAGAATCGGCTGGTTGAAGACGAGCCTCTTGCCGTCCATTACACTTTGCACATCCCCCTTGGTGAGCAGTTCCCCACTTTTGAGTATGATTCCGTCTGCACCAGCATCGAGCACATCGACCCAGAGTTTCTCATTAAGTGTCTCTCCAGTGAAAATCAGGATATGAAGCTGTCTGTAGTTTTTTCTTAGTTTTCTGCAGATTTCCACCCCTATAGTAGTAGATCCGCCTAACCCAAGATCGAGAAGTACAAGGTCTGGTACTTCTTTTTTGATGAGCGTCCAGAAATCCTCCTCGTTTTGTGCAGTACCGATTATTTCGGCTTGTTGGATTTCGTTTTTGAAGATTTCCTCAGTGCCTTTAAGCTCGAGCTTGACATCCTCAACGATAATTACTTTGAATTTGTCCATAACAAGATTTATGATTTAATATTTTACAGGAATTACAAGAATTTAGAGAATTATTATTGTGTATTTATTCTACAACGAATTCATACGAATTTTTACGAAATAATTATTTTACAGGAATTACTGGAATTTAGAGAATTATTTTTAATGTTTTTTTCTACAACGAATTCATACGAATTTCTATGAAATAGTTTTTAAAGGAAATTACTAGAATTTAGAGATTTTTTTTTAGTGATTTTTTTCTACAACGAATTCATACGAATTTTTACGAGATAGTTTTTTACAGGAATTACTGTTTTTTTCAGATGAATTTACTTTTAATTATTCTTTTTTTTGTGCAGGGATGGAGAAAGAGAGTTTGATGCCTGTGCCGTCGGGAGAAGCTTGACTGGCAAAAATCCGGCATCCTCTCCTCACATGCTCGTCGTGTTCCCTTATGATTTGCTTGGCTATAAGCCATTGCGCTCCATTGAGCGTGTCGCTTAGAGGATCGTAAGTAAGCGCTTCAGGATAGAAGAGTTGCTTCAGCTCCTCATCCGACTTATTGATATTGTCAAAAGCAAATGCAAACATAATAAAATCCTCTGACTTTTCAAAATTAACAGTCAAATCCCCTTTATTATTTTGCATAATCAGTGCCTCAACAATGTTATCGAGCAGATAATTTATCATTGTAAGGTCAGCAACGACATAGCTTTCCTGGCTCAGTTTAGAGTTACTCTGTGGAATATGAATTTCAATATCAGTTTTGTATTTTCTTGTATATCTAGCCACCGCCTTCTCCGTGGCTGTTAGAATGTCGTTAACCTGAATGTTTTTTCTCTTGAACATCGGCTTGACAATCTGCTTTGCAGCGCAGTCTGCAAGAATAGTGAACACCTCCTTATAGTAAGATGTGAGTTCCTGCATCATATTGACATTCTCCAGCGCCTCTTCCGTATTCTGCCAGTTGTCGTTTTGTTTCATGCTGACGATGATTTGCCTGATACGGTTAGGATAATACATGGTCTCGTGCTTAATGGTTGAGAGTGTATTGTCGATGACAAGGTTCTGCACATGCACCATATTCGCCTCTCTTTCCGCCCTTCTTTTTTCATCCTCAACAAGTTCAATGTCGGCATTGATTTTCTCCAATCTTACGGAGGAATAATATATGTTCTCAGCCGTATATTGTGCAATTTTCTTAAGAAGCCTTTCGTCATTATCATTCAAATTTCCGCTATAAAGAAGAAAAGCAATCACACCGATATAAGCTCCATTCTCTATGTCAAGAGTATAGATTCGCGTCTTACCATCGTCGAGCACCATATTTTCTTTCTTAATGTAGGCATCTCTGATGACAGAATCGAGATATTCCTGCTGTGGGCAGTTCTCTGAGAAATAGACAGTCTCTTTGTTGAGACAGAGTACCACTCCGTTTGTTCTTCTTACCTCGTTGACCCCCTGTCTGATAATTGTAGCCAGCTGTTTTTCGTCGCTGTTATTAAAAATTCTTCTATTCAGTTCGAGAATCTGCCGAAGAGCGAATGTGGGCAGGATGTTATTCTTATAATACACAAAATAATAGAACAACGTTCCAGAAATCAAAGCAGCAATAACGACAAAAAGCAATGTCTTCCTGTTGTTGTTTGCCTGTCTGATTTCGTTGCATCTTACCTCAATTTTGACATCCTGGGAAGACAGTTTATGAAGCCTGTTGAAAATCTCATTGTTATAATAGTATAAATTCCATTGCTTTAATCCAAGTGCAGCTATCGCCGCTTCGTTTCTCATTTGCATAATTGTTTGATAATCGGTAACAAAATCTTCATTCCACCACTCCACCTCATTCATTTCATTCTCATCGAAAAGATAAATGCGCTTATCGGAATGCTTTTTATTCTTGATATAGAAGGCATTGAGATGGTAAATGGCAGAGTCAGCAAAAAGGAGAGCCTGCTCATATTGCTGGTTGACATTGGCGTCGAGCATATCCTGTACGAAGAAATACGCCATTTTCACATCCGGATCATCAGGCATAGCCGAAATCTTGTCGTGGACAATGTCGAGTTTTTGATGTTCTCTCTTACATGAAAAGCACGTGATAGAGATTATGCCAAGCATAATCATAAACGTCTTTCTCAAGACTCCTTTAGGCAGTCGGAAAAAGAACCGGCTTCCTTTGCCTATCTCACTTTCAATTCCGAACTTACATACATTGAAAATGGTGTTAGTTTTCTTATATTTCTCTATGATTCCCTTACAGTTGAGCAACCCGAATCCAAATCCCTTGTTTTTCCTCAGTTCTTCGTCGTTGTCAGCATTCCCGATTTTCGACGAGTCGTAAACTTTCTCTTCGAGTATGGTGTTGACATCCTCCTTGGACATTCCCCTACCTTCATCATTGACAGCAATTTCCACATACTGTTCATTTTCCAAAGCCTCCAGTTCGACTGTTCCCCCCTCAAAAGAATATTTCCTTGCATTCTCGAGTAGCGTGTTCATCATGAACAAGGTGAGGGCCCTGTCAGCCTTGACGACGCAATCGTTTTGTCTGACAATCAGATTGATGCCTTTCGCCTTGAAAGTTCTTTGATTACTATTCATGATATTAAACAATGGCTGAAGCTCAAAATTCTCGATATTGAGCGACACCTCTCCCTGTCTGATTTTAATCCAAGATGCAAGAATATCGTTATAGATATTAATGCGTTCTATAAGTTCGGCAATATATTGGAGCCGATTGTTTATGACATCTTTAGTCAGTGTGTCAACATCCTTATCTGGGGAAAAATGGCTCTGTCTTAGTTTTAAAATCTCCTCACTGACTTTGCGAACCTCATTAACCGTCCTGTCGAGGAAAGGTGTGATAGCATATACGATAGATAGACAAGTGGCTTTATTAATATACTGTCTTTTCTGGTCTTCCAGCCTTCTCTCCTTGCTAATCCTTTCAGCAACAGCCAATTCATGATGTTCTTTAAGATTAGAGAAATCACTGTCGGTTCTCTCTCTCCATTTCCTCATCTCGTTCTCAACACTTTTGAGCTCCAGATAATAATTTCTAAGATAGTTTTTCCGCACTCTTCTTGTGAAATAAGCCATAGCCACAGCCAAGAGAATCAACAAAATGGCAGACAGAATCATCGATCGGTTAAGATCTTTCTGTTCTTCCTTCAGCGTCTGGAGCAGCTGTTCCATTTTCTTATCCTGCCTTGTTATATCTTTAATATCGAGGAAGATATTCCGGTTGTAGTCGGACTGTCGCTTCATCCCCATAGCACTATATACGATGCAGAAATGTTCCCTGATATCTGCCATCCATTCAGGCAGACATGGTATGGAGTCGCCAATCCATTTCATTTCGATGGAATTATAAGGGTTTTTCCTTTCATCGCTTTCCTCATTATTCTGCAGCTGTTGGTTGACAGTGAAAAGATCAGAGTCAGAAAAAGCACATAAAACATCTTTGTCGTCAGCCACCCTTTTATGATGAATATTCACACACTCGAGAGCCTTCAACATTGTGTTCAGTGCCTTCTCATTTTCGTTGACACTGATATAATAATCAGCAATGGTATTGTAAGTCTGTCCGACATCGAAAAGAGATCCGTAATCCTGGAATTTTCGCAGCGCGAAATTGCAAATCTCAAGTGGCAGCCGCTTGTCATCGCAGGAATCAGGAAAATCCACAAGTTCTTTGATAAGATTAATGCTGCTTGGTCTGTAATCGTTGGCTTTCATAAGATCTTCAGCCACCGAGGTAAGTGCTTTGGCAAGAATATAATTGAAGTTGTTAGCCTTAGCGAGAGTAGCAGCCTCCAGCAGGTTAGCCGTATTATCGTCAGTAAGCCTGTTGTCAATGTTCTTTGCATTTCCGAAAAGGAACAAAAACATAAGTCTTTGCTGTACGTCGTTCTCGATGTATTCCTGATTATTGGTAATAAAATCGATTTCCTTATTGGCATCTCCTTCCTGTCTCAAATAAAAATAATAGACGTAAAGAGTGAGGTGGTATTCAGAAACGGCGAAATTCCATGCTTTTCTTTGTCTTTCATTCATATTACGTACTTCGGGCCTGATTCTTTCCATTTTCTGTAGTGCATCGTTGTGATAATCGTAAAAAGCATTATTGACCGCTCTTCTCTGACAGATTTTCATCATGATGACATCCGCAATAAGACGGTATAGTTCGTTTGATGAATTGTCGATGACCCTCCTCAGGTAAGCACTTGCCGAATCATAATCCATTGTCATGTATTTAGCGAACCCGAGATTGCACAGAGCCTCATCTCTTCCGTCGCTATAGTTGGATTCATTTTCAGACAGCGTTAAGGCCGAATTTGCGTATTTAATGATTGAGTCGGTTGAGACATAATAAAAACCATAGGCTTTGTCATTGCATAAATCGACAAACTCCCTGTCTTCCCTGGTTGTGGAAGAACAAGCTGCCGCCATGGATATCAAAACGGCAAATAACGGTAAGTATATCAATTTATGTAACATGAAAAATATTTACGATTTACAAATTAACTAATTACATTTTTTTATGCAATTTGATTATTTTAGCAACAGTAAAAAAAAACTTATTTGAAAAGTTATTGCATATTTTCTATTTTCTTGAATTCGAGCGGTCCCATCCCGACATGTGTTTTAAACCATTTTCCGAAATACGACTGGTTTGGAAAATTCATTTTTTCAGAAATTTCCTTGATTGTGAGATTTGAATCCGTGAGAAATTCTTTCGCCTCTCTAACGAGAACCGATGCAATCCACTGTGATGGTGTTTGTCCTGTTCTCATCTTGACTACAGACGAGAAATACCTCATGGATAAAAACTGTCTGCTTGCATAGAAAGTAACATCGTGCTGCTCAACATAATTATCCCTGAGGTCGTTTAGGAATTTTCTTACGATATCATCCCTTCTGTCGATGGTGTTTTTTAGTTTGTTTTCAGTATTTGTGAACGCCAGAATAATCTGCAGAACCAGATTCATCTTGACATTTTCTATTTGAAGATTATTAAGCTGCCAGAAACGTCTTTGGTTATTAGCAGCATACTGTTTTGACAACAAAAGATGTTTCTGATAAAGTTCTATATAAAAGTTGATGGCATTGAGATTAGCCTGAGAGAGCTTCGTGACAGGATTCTGCCTTAAATTAAGAATAGAATCGACATCAGTGATTTTCGTGAGCAATGGTTGTACAACATTTACATCGACAGACATCATGAACCCATAAAGATCATCAGAGGCATAGATTATTTTAAGTACAGAAAAGGGGAAATAAACTACAATATCGTTTTCTGTACATAAAAACCGGTTGTCGTCGAGCAATATTTCGACTTCCCCCTTAGTGCAGATGAACATTCCGCTCTGTGCAAACCTGACTGGTTTATCTCCAGGTATAAATCCCTCGTTTTTATTCCCAGAAATGATTCTATAGATTACGTTGTCATTTGTCATATTTAAATTCGAGTTTCTGAAGTAAAAAAGGAAGCCGAGTTAATTAAAAGATTTAATTATGTAAGATGTAAGATTTATGAAAGTGGTTCGGATTTAAAATGGAAGTTAACGAGCCTGAGGCTCGTGGAAGACAGTTTTAAAGACATCAAATGATTCTTCCTACAAAATTAATGATTAAATTGTCTTTCACGAAAGAAAAATGCTAAAATGTTCAATATGTAGTCTAAAAAGGATTCAAAATAGCCAAAATTAGTACAAAAACGACATGAGACATTACAAAATAACCTTTTCTAATTGATTATTATGAGGTAACTTTGCAAAAAGAATTTTTTTTCAAGAATTAGCGACAATAATTCACATAAAAAGCGTAAATTTGTAAAAAATAAATTATTCAACATAACCATCAAACAGCAAAAAAGATGTCAAAAAAAATAAGGCTGCCTTTGCGGACAATTTCCTTTTGTTGTCTGCAAATGTGTGTGGTTTTACTACAACTGTCGTTGGTTGGCTGCCACGAGGAAAAAGTTCATGAGAAAAGTATTCAATACGTAAAGACAACGATTGCTGAATCGACGGGTGAGGAAAGCATGATCAGCTATCCCGGTAAGACAAAAGCTTCGGATGTTGTAAGCCCATCGTTTAAGGTTAGCGGTACTTTATCAAAAGTATATGTGAAAGAGGGTGATCATGTCCGTAAGGGTCAGCTGATAGCCGAAATAGATCCGCACGACTATGAGGTCCAGCTGAAAGCTACAGAGGCTGAATATTCCCAAATCAAAGCAGACGCAGAGCGTGTGATCTCAATGTATCAAGAAGGCACCGCCACCGCCTCGAATTACGACAAGGCCCGTTATGGTCTTCAGCAGATAGAAGAGAAGCTTGCTCACCACCGTGATGAAGTTCGTTATTGCAAGCTTTATTCTCCAATTGACGGATATGTTCAGAGCAAACACCGCGATGCCGGTGAGAACGTAGGAGCCGGAATGTCAGTACTGTCTCTTTTCTCTTCCAACAACATCGAAGTTGAGATATTCATTCCCGGTTCAGATTACAGCCGGCGGAGTGAGATGACCCGTGCCATTTGTTCATTTGATGTGATGCCCGACAATATTTATTCCTTAGATATTTCCCGGATGAGCAAGGAAGCTAATGCCAGTCAGCTTTATATGGTTCGATTAAGCTTTAAATCCGGCGCAGATATTGGCCGCATCACTCCAGGTATGACGACGATGGTTTATGTGAGCTATATGAAAGGTGACGGGGGCGGGACAGTTCTGATTCCATCTTCCTGTATTCTTCACAGCAAAGGCCGCTCAATAGTATTTGTATATGACAAAAGCCGCAGTGTGGTCATCCCCCGTGTTGTCCAGACAGGCAATCTCGACACACGCGGTAATATTGAGGTCACTTCCGGCCTTTCTTCTGGTGAGACGGTTGTATCTGCCGGAGTACGTTTCCTGAAACCAGGTCAGCGCGTAAAGGAAGCCGACAAGACATCTTCATCGAATGTAGGGAAACTATTATAAAGATTTAGGATTTCAACATTTACGATTTATTTGTTATTTGCACATTTATATTATTCACGATTTATTCCTTTACGAATTGTATATAACCATAGAACAGCAAAGATGACATAAAAAATCAAAATGCTGTAATTCAGGAAAGAGCACAAAAACAATGGGAAAGATAGATTTTTCAAACTGGGCATTAAATAACCGCAAGCTCATCACCTTCTTTATTCTATGCCTGTCGATAGGCGGCGTGTTGAGTTTTCGTCAGATGCCAAAGCTTGAGGATCCCGAATTGAAGGTGAAGCAAGCAATGGTTGTGACGACCTATCCCGGTGCCTCAGCTCATGAGGTAGAGCTTGAGGTGACGGACAAGATAGAGAAAAGCATCCGTGAGATGCGGTCGATCAGCAATATAGAGAGTCAATCGATGAGTGATTTAAGCATCATCACAGTCGAATTAGAAAAGACACTGCCCGATGATGAAGTTGAGCAGGAATGGGATATGCTTCGCCGTAAGGTGGAGAATGCCTCCCATTCGTTGCCTTCCGGAGCAAGTGAGCCGATAGTTCGAGATGACTTTGGTGATGTGTATGGAATGTTCTATTGTCTGACAGGTGATGGTCTGAGCAATATAGAGATGTCGGACTATGCAGAGCTTGCCAAGCGTAATATCAGTGACATAGGAGGCGTAGCCCGTTGTGACATCTATGGTGTGAAAGAAGAGTGTATCTATGTGGACATGCATCAAGAGAAGATGGCAAACTTAGGTGTAATGCCCACCGAGGTGATTCAGACGTTGAACAACCAAAACAAGACCGCCTACAGCGGTTATTTCAACAATGGCGACAACCGTATCCGCATCCGTGTTGACGACAAGTTCAAGACCGTGGATGACATCAGCATGATGCTGATTCAAGGCCATGATGAAGAGCAGCTTCGCATCCATGATATCGCAAAAGTGTATAAGGACTACGTGAAACCGACTCGCAATGAGATGTTCCGTGACGGTAACCCCTCTTTAGGCATCTCCATCGCCTGCATCGGAAGTTACGACGTAGTTCAAGTAGGCAAGCAAGTTGACGCTGTAATAAAAGACCTTCAGTCCCGTATGCCCGTAGGCGTGAAATTCGAGAAGGTGTTCAACCAACCAGAGCGAGTGAACAATGCAATTTCCACATTCTTAGTCAACCTAGCCGAGTCAGTTCTGATTGTGATTATTGTGCTGATATTCACGATGGGCTTCAAATCGGGATTGATTATAGGTATCAGCCTTCTGACAATTGTATTAGGTTCTCTACTAGTGCTGAAAGGTTTTGACGGTACTCTTCAGCGCGTATCTCTCGGTGCATTTATCATCGCAATGGGAATGCTGGTGGATAATGCCATAGTGATAGTTGACGGCATCCTTATCGACATGCATAATGGTATGCCCAAACGCGAAGCTCTATGTAATATCGGCCGCAAGACGAGTATGCCTCTCTTAGGAGCCACCCTGATAGCGATATTGGCGTTCTGGCCCATATTCCTGAGTCCTGACAGTGCCGGCGTATATGTCCGTGACCTGTTCATAGTGATAGCCGTCTCATTGCTGTTATCCTGGATTCTTGCCTTGATTCATGTTCCCCTGATGTCGGACCGAATGCTGAGAAGCCCTGAAGAAGAGCAGGCAGCCAAAGACCGCAAAGCAGCAAAACGTCACCTTAAATCATTCAAAGAAAACGTCACCGAATCATCAGATACAGAGACATCAGAATCGTCCCAAGAAATCTCATCTACAGATAATTCCACTCCAGATGAGACATCCAAAGACAATTCCCAGCCATCTACTCCATCAAATCCCTATCATGGTTTCACCTACCGTCTGTTAGAGAAAATACTCCGTACCGGCATCCGCTTCCGCTATATAGCCATCTGTATTGCCATCGGCCTGTTAGGTCTATGTGCCTGGGCATATCAATATCTTAACCAGGCCTTCTTCCCCGACATGGAATACGACCAACTGTATATGGAGTATAAACTTCCTGAAGGCGTGAATTCAACTCAGGTGAACAAAGACCTGACAGAAATTGAGGCATTGCTGAAAAAGAACAAAAACATCACCCACATCACCCGTAGCATCGGCGGAACGCCAAGCCGTTACAACCTTGTCCGCAGTATTGCCACACCATCCTTGTCGTATGGTGAGTTGATTATCGATTTCACAAGTCCAACTACTCTTGTCAGCGAGATGGACAGCCTTCAGACTATGCTTAACCAACTCTATCCGGATGCCTACATCAAGTTCAAGCGTTACAACCTGATGTTCAAGAAATATCCGATAGAAGCCTGTTTCCATGGTCCCGACCCTTCAGTGCTTCATGTGCTATGCGACTCCGCACTGAGCATCATCCGCAACAGCAAGAGTTGCTATCTTCCGACCTCAGACTGGAGTCCTCAAGTTCCCGTTCTGAACATCAAATACGACCAGTCGAATGCCCGCATCAGCGGTTTGAGCCGTTCAGACGTAGCCATGTCGGTCATGGCCTATACCGGCGGCATCCCCATCGGCACGTTCTATGATGGAATCAACAAAAAGAGCATCTATCTGAAATGTACCGATAACGACGGAAACGACATCAGCCGCCTTGAGAACATCGTGGTTTTCGGTCTGATTCCCAACCTTCATAAGGTAATTAACCGTAGCATGGTCCAAAAGCTGATAACTGGCACACTAAGGAAAGACGAGCTGATAGAGGCACTGACACAGAGCACTCCTCTTCGTCAGGTAGCCAAAGGCATTGACATCGTATGGGAGGAACCTGTAGTGATGCGTTATAATGGTCAGCGTTCCATCCGTGCCCAGTGTTCCCCAGTACCCGGTGTTGGTACCGAAGCCGCCCGTCAAGACATAGCCAAGAAAATTGAAGCCATAGAGCTTCCCGCCGGCTACAGCCTGTCATGGGAAGGCGAGAAACGTGCTAGCGACGACTCCATGAAATATTTGTTCGCCAACTTCCCTCTTGCCATCCTTCTGATGATCATAATACTGATTATCTTGTTTAAGGACTATAAGAAACCCCTTATCATCTTCTGCTGCGTACCACTGATTGTGATAGGTGTCATACCAACCATCCTACTGACCGGAAAACCCTTCGGCTTTGTAGCCATCATCGGAGTACTCGGCCTTATTGGCATGATGATTAAGAACGGCATTGTACTGATGGATGAAATCAATCTTTTGATTAAGAATGGTGTGACCCCACTCCATGCAGTCATAGAAAGTTCAAAGAGCCGTCTTCGTCCTGTGATGATGGCATCGCTGACAACGATTTTAGGTATGATTCCATTGATACCCGACGCGCTATTCGGATCATTAGCCGTTACCATTATGGGCGGCCTGTTTATGGGAACAATTATCACACTGATATTCATTCCTATACTTTATGCCACATTCTTTGGTTTGAAATCTCAGGATAAAGAGATAGATGAGTTGTATGAGCAGATTGAAGAAGAAGAAGTAAAGGAATGAGAAGACGAGACGTATGTTCTGCTCAAGGAAACTGTCCATGTCCTCAACCGGATTTCATCTTCAATTATACCAAGTTATTACTTAGTTTTACTTCACAAAAGAACATTATTGAAATGGTACGATTTATAATTCTACTTATCTGTTTGTTTAGCACAATCAGTGGTGTTTGTCAAACTCCGTCTTACAAAGGCAAGATTCTTCCCTTGTCGAATGCCCAAGAACTGGCATTAAGCTACAACAAGCAGATAAATCAATCAAAGCTATTGTTTGAACAGACCGGTTATGACCTTGAAGCATACAAAAGTAACCGTTTTCCCCGTATAAACCTTATTGCCACAGATTTTTATTCAACAGCGAACAGTAAGTTCGGCATCTCAGGGGGAAATCTTCCGATATATGTTTATAATCCTGCAGCCGGTCAGTATGTTCCTAATGTAACTGTGAATCCTGACGGGTCTTATACGATGAATGAATATGCCTACTTCCCCGACATCGAGATGAAGTTCAAGATGAAGAACATGCTGATAGGCGGACTCCAAGTAATGCAGCCGATTTACACAGGCGGCAAAATCACCTCAGCCATCAATATGGCAGAGATAGGCCGTGAGATGGCAAGCGTGAACATCCGACTTTCAGAGGACGAGGTGATTGTGAAAGTTGATGAAGCTTATATGCAGGCAGTCCGTGCTAAAGAGCTTGTAATCGTGGCAGAAAGCTATTATACAATGCTTGAGGAGTTAGAGCGCACGGTGGAGAGCGCCGTTCGTCATGGCCTTCGCCTTCGCAACGACCTGATGAAAGTCCAGGTGAAGAAAAACGAGGCAGAATTAGGTCATCAGAAAGCAGAGAACGGCTTCCTGTTAGCGCGTATGAATCTGTGTCATCTGACGGGTTTGCCATTGACCGAGGCATCCTCAATCGACATAGAGACCGAAACCGCCAACAAGGACCGTCTGACACCGAAGCATACAGGCGGTGTGGAATACCGCCCGGAATACACCTTACTTGAGAAGAAAGTGGCATTGGCCGAGCAAGAAGTAAAGCTGACCCGTAGTGACTATCTTCCCAATGTGGCATTGTTCGGCAGTGTGATGTATGCAAACGGTGGTGAGCTAGCCGGCAAGAAGTTTATTGACAACGGCAGCGGTTCTGTGGGCGTTTTGGTGAAAGTTCCGTTATATACATTTGGTGAGGGAAGCAACAAAGTCCGTTCAGCCAAAGCCAAAGCTCAGCTAGCCGCGATTGAACTGAGCGAGAAAACCGAGCTGATGGAGTTGGAAATTGCATTATGCCGCACAACACTGGAAGAATGTGAGAAGGAAGTGGCAATAGCAAAGAAGAGCTACGAGCAGGCAAGCGAGAACCTGCGTGTGTCGATATCGGCTTACGACAATGGTATGGAATTGCTTTCCGACTATTTCGATGCGCAAGCTTTATGGCGTGAATCCGCCGCTACGCTTGTAGAGGCTCGTTGTCAGCTGTTTTTGGCTTATACGAAACTGCTGAAGGCAACGGGTCAATTAAGATAAAAGGAGGTTGCGTTGATAACGCAACGTACCGAACAGCCCATAAAAGAGGTTGCATTGACAACAAAACAAACCGAAGAGCCAAAAATCAAACTATCATAAAAGAGTCATGAAACTAAGTAAATATTTAGTACAATTATCGGTATTGGCATTACCATTGAATCTGTGTGGCCAAGAAGCATTGTCAGGAGAGAGCGACAGCGTGGTTTTTACACCTTATTATAAATACCGTGTGAGCCTCAAAGACAAAGAAGGATGCGGCTATTCGGTGAAAAAGCCAGAGGAATTTCTGTCGTTGAAATCGCTTGATCGCCGTCGTCGTCAAGGTCTGAGCGTTGATGAGAGTGACCTGCCTGTGAGCAAGAAATATCTGAAGAAACTCCAGAAAGCAGGAGTTCAGATACTTCACACAAGCAAATGGAACAATACGGTACTGGTTCAGACAACAGACACCACACAGATGAATGACATCTCCTCGTTGTCGTTTGTTGAAAAAGTCCGCAAGGTTGGAAGTTATGAGCGCGCTCCCCGTCCCTTACAGAGAGACCGCAAGCAAATGATTGCAAAATCGCCTGCTCCTGGCGACAGCTTGCCAGGTCTGGGTTATTACGGCCGAGGGGAGAATCAAATCCGACAGATTCACGGTGATGCCCTTCATTCCCAAGGCTACCATGGTGAAGGCATGACTATCGCTATAATCGACGGAGGCTTTCAAAACGCTGATATTATCCCGATGCTGTCGGATGTCCGTATATTAGGGACCAAAGACTTCGCCGGTGGTGAAGGAAGTGTTTATGACTATGAGCGTCACGGAATGATGGTGTTGTCTTGCATCGCGATGAATCAGCCCCATTACATGGTTGGAACCGCTCCCGGTGCGTCGTTCTATCTGCTTCGAAGCGAAGACAGTGATACGGAGCAACTAGTTGAGGAGGACAACTGGTGTGCAGCTATCGAATATGCCGACAGTGTAGGAGCAGATTTAATCAACTCATCGTTAGGTTACACGACTTTTGACAATCCATTAGACAATGTGGAATACTGGGAGCAAGACGGTCAGACCCATATCAACTCCCGCTCCGCCTCCATGGCGGCTTCCAAAGGCATGATTGTATGCAACAGTGCTGGTAATTCCGGCAACAGTCAATGGAAGCGAATCGGTGTTCCCGCTGATGCGGACCATATCCTTGCTGTGGGTGCTTTGACTCCCAAAGGAATGAACACAAACTTCTCATCAGTAGGTCACAGTGCTGACGGACGTATCAAGCCTGATATCTGTGCCCAGGGTGAGAACTGCTCCCTGATGGGCAGCTACGGAAGCCTTACAGTTGCCAACGGCACTTCGTTCGCATCTCCTATACTCTGTGGCGTTGTTGCGTGCTACTGGCAAGCGCATCCGACACTGACAGCCATCGAAGTAATCGACCATATTCACCGTCTTGGCGACCGATATGAGCATCCCGACAATGTATTCGGCTATGGGATACCGGATTTCAGCAAGACACTGGAATAGTGAAAAGTGAATAGTGAAAAGCGAATAGTGAATAGTGAGAAGTGAATAGTGAGAAGTGAATAGCGAATAGTTTATTTACTTTTGAGCATGAAAAGAATGAGGACTATCTTTAAATAACAATTCATAATCCAAAATTCATAATCCAAAATTCATAATTCAAAATTCATAATCCATAATTCAAAAAGAGGTGGACGTTTGATACGTCCACCTCTTTATGTAGTTATGATTGAGTAATGATTACTCACCTGAACCTTGCGCCATCTGGTTGATAACAGCGACAACATCGGAGATATTCACCACACCGTCGTCGTTGACATCAGCATACTGATAAGTCATGGTACCAGCCATCTGGTTAATAACCGCCACAACGTCAGAGATATTCACCACACCATCTTCGTTGACATCGCATGGTATCGCATCCACCGGTCCGAGGTAGAAGAGCTGGAAGTCATCGAATATACACCAGTCGTTACCGATAGTTGTGTTCTTGTAAAGACCGAAGTTGATGCTTCCGCCTTCCTTGACATTGACAGTCACCTCATTGAGGTAAGCATCGTTGTCGTTTGCCATTCTTGCAGCAGCACCTCTCATAGAGTTCGGGAAGAAGTACCTCTCGTCAATGTCATCATACCATGAGTCGTAAATCCAAGCATCGCCAGCATCTACAGCAGACACGTTTCCGTCAGCGTCGAACTGCTCTTTTAAAGAAACAACACTGTAGGTGACGTTGCCGTCTTCATCCACATCAATATTCTCTTCCATCCATGCGTTGAGCGTCTGGTGTTCCTCACCGAGTTCAGCATTAGGATTAACAGCGTCGAATGTATATTGAGTGAAAGATCTTTCTGTGAAGATGGCATCCCAATTGCAGAGAGAAACCACATCGACAGTCTTCTTGTTAGCGAAGAACTTCACGTTAGGCACGAATCCATCCTCCTGGAACCATACATGGTCGTAAGCTTCGTTGAATCCACCATCACGGTAGAATGACTTCACTTTCACAGTATATTTACCAGCCGGGAGGGAATAGAGAGTCTGTTCGATTCTGAAGTTGGTGTTGTAAGCCTCAGAGTTCTGGAGTGTGTTGTCTGTTGTGAAGTTACCAGTCCATCCTTTCTGCCCCTCTGTGAATGAAGGGTTAACGATGAGTACTGACACATCCACAGGATTTTCCTCAGAAGCCTGGTCCATGCCGAGGTCAGCCATAACAGCCTTGTTGTAATAAACCGCAAGTTCTTTCTCAAATTCCACGAGTTTATCCACATTAGCATATTCGCTGATAAGACTCTGAGCCTGTTCCTGAATCTTAGCCTTAAGTTCATCGCTGTTGACAGTTGAATAGGTGTCCACCATACCGGTATATTTCACATATTCATTATATTCGTCAACACAAGTCATCACATCCTTATAGGTGGCATCCGGATCATTGTAGAGGTCGAAAGTATGGTTCACAGCCTCATCAAGATACTGATACGGGTTGGAGTCCGGTTCAAAATTAGCCTGGTATTCAGAGAACATGGAAGTCACATCGTGGCTATTGAGATATCCGTTAGCCTGGCTGATATAATCCTGTGCCTCATTAATAGTCTTCAGCGCAGCAGCGTATGCCTCATATCCCTGCAGCGGCATCTTGATACCGTTGAGCATATTCTTCACAGCCGTTTTGTCACCCTCAAGCATGAGTTCTTCAAGGCTGATTTCAATTTCGTCGATTTTCTTCTGTGCCATATTGGAGAAGTCAGGATTCTCGCCATAGTATAAGAGCTGCATACCGGTGAAAGAGCTGAATCCGTTGGCGAAAAAAGCCACGCGAGCAGTTCCGTCGGTCACCTGAATCATGTCTGTTGAATAATAAGTCCAGTCGTCAAGAGAATAGTTCCACCATCCTGAGAGACGAGTTTCCTCCTGAGATTGAGCGATCTGATCTCCCGACTGAATTCTGATACCCATCTTACAGTCGTTAGCCCAGTCGTTGGACCAAGTGATACCGCATCCCTTGATGCTGTAGTAACCACTCTGCAATCCAACAAGGTTCTGTGCGATTTCACGCTCACTACCCGGCATAGACCACTGCTTTGCACTTGACAGTTTGTGGTTCCAGTAAGGCTCATATCCGCCTGTATTCACCTGATACCATTCGTTGATAACCGTAGGATCCTGACCGATAGTCACTCCCTTACCGATTGGGATACGTGTGGTGGTCTGGTAGGTTTTATTGTCACCATCGCCTGACTCACCGAGGTCAGCCCATCCTTGCAGTCCGTTCTCACCATTCAGCACACGATCCTGCGGCTCCCATCTGCCAAGCTCCTCATTCCAAATAGGATTGTATTCCGGCTGGCAGAAGAAGGGGAATGCGATAAGATTAGAAAGGTCGTAGATACCGTCTTCGTTAGGTTTTGTCAGGAGATAGTCAGTCTTTGCCTGTTTGAGTGCAGCCAAGGCTTTTCCATAGTCCTCACCTGATTTGGTGTAAACACCCGTGTTGTCATCGCCAAACTCATCTGCCTCCACCTGCTTAGCCGCAGTGATAGCAGTCTGGAATTCTGGCAGTCCCGGATAAGCAGATTCTGCTAATTCATCGCACTCAGCAATGAGTTTTGAAAGAGCCTTTGCGTTGTCAAGATACACCTTGTATTCCGCAATAAGATCAGCAAGCTGCTGTGTAGCCACGTCGAACTGCTCACCACTTGTGAATCCGGATGAAGCATCGTCAATGGCAGCAAATTCATTCTCATAATAGTAAAGCAAGGAAGAGTAGTCAGCCTCAGCAAGTGTCTCACGGAACTCATCAGCCAGATTGAGCTGATCGTTATACTTGTCGCGAGCAAGCTCGACCAAAAGCTCATCCGTCATCTCACTGATGAATTTAGCCTTGAAATTAGAGAAGATACACCAGTCATTAGCCACAGCAGCTGTTTTTCTGATACCGATTTTCACATATCCATCGTTAGCCTGGATAACTTTAACGGAGTTTCCTTCATAATACCCCGCCTGGAAATACTGGTCAGTACCCTGCATACAGTTAGGCACATAATAGGTAGTTCCATCATGTGTGTAGCTGACGTCATTCGACCAGTCAGTATTCTCATACAGACGTCCTTCGGTTCTTTCACTTGATGCAATACTAACCAATTTTTCTGATGCAGAACGAGTGACCTGTGTAACGTTCATGTCCTCGTCCAATTCAACAGACTCTCCAAAAATCACAGCATTGATAACCTCATTTCCATTCCAATATGGGCCTTGATAATCAGCTCTGTAGAATCCTTGACAAGTAAATTGATAATAACCTGCGGGCAAGAAGAAAATCTGATAGACCTCTGCCCCCTTAGGCTGATTGAACATTTCATAAGCATGCCAGTCAAAGGCGAAGCCAGTATTGGCACCACCAACCCATGCCTGATTTCTTTCCTGACAGTCATACCCTTGCCACTCGAGCTGGTCGGAGATATCCTGTCCGGGTGTCCAATCACTTTGTGCAAAGATGGAAGCAGATGTCAATCCCATCAATGCGAAAAAAGTAAAAAGTTTTTTCATAAGTGATAAAATTAATTAGTTAATAAAAAAATTGATTATAAAAAAATGAATAAAAACGAAATTTCGGTTAGTCAGAAAAACAATTGGAAAACACATTACAATCCAAATAAAATGTATAAGCATGGGAGGAAAGCAAATAAAAAAATGATTTCAGTTACCCATAGCAGTTATACACATTTAAGCAACAGTAAAAAAACTATTATGTTACAAATTTAAAGAAAAAAACAGAAACGCACAAATAAAAAACGAATAAAAATCGTTTTAATAACATGGCAAAAAAAAAATGAATCAAACAAAGAATTTCAGGTAACGGATTTGATAATTCAAACAAAAAAACTCTTTTTTGTTTGAAACGTTTGTTGGGCTGATTTTTGAAGAACGTAACTGAGACGAAAGAATGGAGGATAACGTGTGAAACATTTAAAAAGAAGAAAAAAGCAGTCCATAAATAGACTGGAAAAAACCACTTCGCAGAAAAACCATGCGGATGATCCTGCCCAATGTGTTAATATCATTATATAATATAAATGAGAAATTAAAGTAAAAAAGATTGTTTTGAATGTTAGTCTGCTTCGTTGTTAGTATTATAAACTTTAAAAATGTTTGATGGACGGAAGAACGCCTTCTTCCGTCCCAAACCAAACTAACTAACACAATTATAAAAAAACTACTAACGTTCAAATTTTTTGACGCTGCAAAGTTAGGAATAAAAAAAAAAACATATTATATGATTTGTTTCTTGAAATAAAAAATTTGACACACATGAGCAAAAACAGCGAAATTCATAAAAAAATGTATCAAATTCAACATTTTTTTAGTCATAAACAATGATTGAATAAGACAAAATCGCTATATTTGCACATAGAAAAAAAGAAATTAACTAAAATGGATAAAAAAAACGTCTTATTTTTTGTCATATCCTTATTATTATATACAATACCGTCCCGAAGTCAGGTTCCCCACTTGTACACCCTGCAACAAGGATTAAAAAGTTCTTATATAGAATCAGTATATGTAGATGATAAAAATTTCGTATGGGTTTCCACCGCCAATTCCCTTGAGATGTTCAATGGTCACCGTTTTGTTGAGATAGACTATATTGATTCTGAAGAGGGACGTAAATTGTTTAATCAAGCCAATAAGGTGAGCCAGATAGATGATCGCCGCTATTGGATTCTGACAAAAAACGGCTTGTTCATCTACGACATCACCCACAACGATTTCACGAAAGTAAATATTTCTCAGGACAACATTGTAAACAACAGCTGTAATCTGACGAACTCACTCCCCTACCCCAACAGCGATAAGACGTTGTTTGCAACAGACGGATTCGGTTTTTTTGTTGTTGATAACACGAGTCTCATCCCCGACACGGTTCTTTCAAGTAAACTTACCTCTCTGATAGCAGAGTCATATATCTATTCTATACTAATAGACCGTAATAACCGTTTATGGATTTCTCATCCCCAGAACAAGGTGAGCGTCATCGATTTATCCAGTCAGAAGAAAGTGTCGGTTGATTTTGATTCCAATGCCCAATCCCTTCTCAGTTCAAGCCATGTGACGAGTTTTGCCGAGGACAATTCGAGCGGCAAGATATATATGGCTTTGTCTCACAAGGGCATCCTGGTTTATGACCGCTCTACGAAGACCGTTCGCGAGCTGAAAGAAAACAACCGTAACCTATACTGCAACTGTATTATCCAGAAGAAATCCGGTGAGATTTATGTGGGTACAGACAACTTAGGCATCTATCAAATCGACGGCACGAATGAACATTTGTCCCCTTATAAAGAAATTGATGATATCGACCTTCATACCGCCAAAATCCACTCGTTGGCAGAGGATGTAGATGGTAATCTGATAGCCGGCATATTTCAGAAAGGAGTATTGGTACTACCAAAGACGAATATCGGTTTCTCCTATCATTCCTTATCTGCAAATGCAAACGGTAAGAACAGTGCCTGTGTGACCTCATTCTGCACAGATCAGTCAGGCAATCTATGGGCAGGGACCGACGGATGCGGAGTGTTTGTTAACGGCACACGTAAAAGCGATGGTTTGCAGTCCCTTTTGATTCAGTCCATACTATGCGACAAGGAAGGCCGAATATGGTGCGGTTCATGGCAGGGCGGCATCTCCTGCTGTTCCGATGGCACCCATTTTACAATTCCCTCTTTCTTGTCTTCCTATTCCAACACAAACGTGATGGATTTGGCATACGACCCAAAATCGAATGAACTGTATGCCGGGACAAACGGTAACGGTGTTCTTCGCATCAATTTAAGTGAACAAAGCGTCCGAAGGATAAACAGCAGTTCCTTCCCCTTTGTGAACAAGCTGTTTTTTGACAAAGATGGCATCTTATGGATTGGTGGTGACCCAGTTGGTCTTTACCGATATGATCCCAAGATAGACAAAGACGAGCGCGTGGAATTGAATTCCATAAGAATCAAGGTATTTAGTATCATAGAAAACGGTGACCATATCCTTCTAGGCACAGAAAACGGTGTGATTTGCTACGACAAACAGAAAAAAGAATGTGTATCTCCAGACTATCTTGAGAACGTCCCTACTGACATCACCGTTAAAAACATCCAACAAATTGACGATCTGTTATGGATATCCTCAACCCGCAAAATCTTCTGCATAGACAAAAAAAATGGTAAGACAACTGTTTTTGAGAGTCTAAACGGTCATTATATCGGTGAATTCCATCAGAATGCCTCCGTTTTGCTTCCTGACGGGAGTTTCTGTTTTGGTGGTGACAACGGTTATCTTAGTTTCAAGCCCAATCAACTGATGAACCTGCCTCATGACATCAAAAATGTTTACATATCCCCGTTATGGATTGGCAGTTCTTTGGATGGCAGCGATTCTTATCACATCTCTTTCTGTGTCCCAGAATTAGCTATGCAGGACCGCATCTGCTACCGTTATATATTAGACGGATATGAGAAAAACTGGCATGAGGCAGAATCATCCTCTCCAGAAGCCTATTATGCAAGTCTCCCATCAGGGAGTTACACATTCCGCGTTCAGGCATATTACCGTGATAACCCAGACAAATACACAGAGGAGACGATAAAAGTAAATGTACCCTACCCGTGGTACGCCACCTGGTGGGCATATCTGCTATATCTGACCATAGCCAGTGTGATAGGTTACATTATCTATCAGAACATAAAGGACCGTCGTCATGCCCGTCATCTTCTCCGTAAAGCCCGAGAGAAAGAACGCATCAAAGAAGACAAGCTCCGCCTGTTCACAAGCATCGCCCATGAGCTTCGTTCTCCCTTGACAATGATTATCTCTCCGCTTCGTCAACTTACTATAAGCGACCAAAACCTTGACCGTCAGGCAAATTATTCCATCATGCAACGAAACTGCAACCGTCTGTTGCGTACAGTGAATCAGATGCTTGATGTTCGTAAAATTGACAGCGGTCAGTTCCATCTTCATTTCAGTGAGACCGAATTGAACACCTACACACGTGAAGTGATGGAGTCATTTAAAGGTGTCGCTGCCTCTAAAGCCTTGGAATTCAGTCACGAGTCGAATGAGGAGAGCATTCCGATTTGGATAGACCCCATCCACTTTGAGAAAGTGCTGTTCAACATACTTTCCAACGCCTTGAAATTCACCCCAGCCAATGGTCGTGTAATCGTCCGTACATCAAGTAATGAGAACATTCCAGACAGTGAATCCAAACGCATGTTGAACGACCCTCGTGTAACAGACTATGCAGAAATCAGAATTTATAACAGCGGTTCTCATCTGAATGATGAAGATCTGACCCATATATGGGAACGTTTCTATCAAAGCAGTAACCATAGTGGTAAGACCGGCAGCGGTATAGGTATGAACCTTGCCTACGACCTTGTGAAGCTCCATCATGGTCTGATAGAAGCCCACAATGTGGGAGAAGACGGTGTTGAGTTTATTGTCCGTCTTCCATTGGGCAAAGCCCATTTGAGCGAATCAGAACTTGAACCCCGTGTCACGAAAGATCCTGAATTCACAGTTCTTCCCGAGCCCCTTCCTTCAAGTTCAGAATCGGACGATAAAGAGAATGATGAAGAAATTTATGAGCCACTTCCTTCTGAAAGTTCAAAGCCCACGTCTGATGAAACCATTGAGGAACCCATGGATGAAACCATTGAGGAACCCTTGGATGAAACCGATTTGCCTGATACTGATCCCGAGAACACAGAATCGAATTCTGAGTTCTATAACAGTTCCGAGATATCTGTATTGATCGTTGACGATGATAAAGAACTCTGTGATTATGTAGCCTCAGAGATAGGCAAAGAATATAAGGTGATGACCGCCAACAGCGGCAATGCCGCCTGGAAGCTGATTCTGACAGGCCGTCCTTCGATTGTAGTGACCGATTTGATGATGCCCGACGGCGATGGTTATGATTTATGCAGAAGAATCAAAGCAAATCCTGAGACAGACTATATTGCAGTAATTGTTCTGACGAGCGAATCGAATGAAGACACGCAATTACGAACAATGGCCCTTCAAGCAGACCATTTCCTTCCGAAGCCGTTTAATCTTCCTTTACTTCGCAGTGCTATAACGCAGGTACTGCGCGTCCGAGAGAGCATCCGTAACAAGATGCGGCGCACAGAAATTGGCAACAATTACGGCAGCATAGAGGTGGATTCTTACGAGGATCAGTTCATCCAGCGTGTCCGCGACTTAGTTCTCAAACATATCGATGATACAACCTTCAATGTAAACGAGTTGAGCAAGGAAATCGGAATGAGCCGCGTTCACTTGAACCGAAAGCTGAAGGAACATTTCGGTATTTCTCCTATAGCCTATATTCGCAGCGTCCGTCTGAAACAAGCCGCCTATCTGTTGGTAAACAATAAGGTGAATATATCTGAGGTTGCCTATCGTGTAGGTTTCTCATCCCACAGCTATTTCACGAGCATCTTCCATGATTTCTTCGGTATGAGTCCAAAAGAATTTGTAGCGACTTACGCCGACAATCTGAACGATGAGACCTTGCAGAAGTTGCTGGAATGATTGTTCTAGAAGACAAGAAGACAAGAAGACGAGAAGACAAGAATGGTGGACATACATATAGTAAATCCCTACAAGGACACAATAATAGGGTGCTCAACATCAAGCTGAGCACCCTATTATTGAATATTGTTGAAATGTTATGATTTACAGTATCAAAGCGGATCTTCCTAAAAGTTATGATAGACAGTATTATAGCGGGTCTTCCTTGATATCCGGGTTGTTAAACACAGTGCTCGGCACAAGCTCAATCATGTCGAACGAACATTCATTGTTCTCACTTTCCATTTTCTGCTGGAGTCGCAGATAGTGGTCAGTTTTTCCGTCAGAATGGAAGACACCGATGATTTTCCTGAGATTTTCGGGATAATCCCTGAAAATGGTAGTGATGCTCGTGTTATTCGTGCTGAATCCAGAAGACTTAGGTCCTTTCATCCATCCTCTGTATCTGAACTGCTTGTCGAACGCATCAATCTGGTCTTGGCTTCCAAGAGCCTCATCCGATTTGTAACCGATGTTCGCACTGTTTCCACTTGGTCTCATGTCGAAAGGAATGCCTTGTGGCACATCGTCAATATAGAACTGTACGATGCCTCGGCTTCCAAGACCGATACAAGTGAGGAATCTGACCTCCCAGTCGCCTTCAGGCACAGGCGGCAGTTTAACCGTAAGGTCATATCTTCCCTTCACGACGATTTCGTCAGCCTCATAAGAAGCGAATGGAAGGTATCTGGGTCTCAGATGTACGTGAGTGATATCTGTAAAGTAGAAATTCTGTGCCGAACCCGCCTTAAATCCGAGACAAGTATTCGGGTTAGTAGCAGCTACAGTGCTGAAAGATTGCTGTCCGTATAGCCCTGGGTTACCAGAATTGTTGATTTTCGTATGGTGTCCTCTCGCACCACTTGTCATAAAGTCAGGAGAGAGGGCACAGCAGTCGATTCTCATTCTTTCACTCATGACATCATCCTGCGTATAGATATTCAGCCCTGGATGATATCCATAGCTGAGAATATCATCTATATAATGGAAGACACCGTTTAGAGAAGTCTGTTCCGTCTTGTAGTCACTTGCTTCATGCACCAATGTTCCCCTGATTTTATATCCTCTCTGGTCTGGTCTGGCCTGAATTCCCCTTCTGTTGATATAAAGTCCTGATTCAGAACCATTAGGGAATGAGAATTTCATGATTGAATGAGGCATCATCGTCTCATACCAGCAAGATATATCCCACATTCTTCTGAAGAAAAGGGCATTAGCAAGCGTACTGTTAGGTCCGTCAACAGCAGTAAGCCTGTAATAAGTGCCCTGGAAAGGAAGAAGATGATAAGAAATAAACCTATTGAGCGAGTTTCTTCTGTCTGTTGGATCCGTGATGTCAGCATCTTCTGGATATACCGGATCATAGCACTGTTTTGCCAGTTTTTTCAGTCCTTCAAGGTCTTCAACCCCATATTTCTCTTTTAACACGTCATCTCTGGGTATGAATGCAGTATATTTGAAGTATCTATGCTCCATATATGCCACATTATCATACTCATTCCCTGTATGTACAACCAGCCTGTCGTTTGTCCAGTCGATAGAGTCTCGTCCAACCGAATATTTTTCATCAACATATCTGACCAGAGAATCGTTCATGTGGGTTGCCGTAAGTGCCGCATAAAAAAGTGAAGAATTTGGATCTTCTCTGATGATGTCAGGCAACATGAAGTTGTTGGTACCGATAACCTTGTTTAAAGTATGCACCACTCCATTTTTGACAGAGTCATCCATCTGTATCATCTTAGCGGTCTTGTTGATATAGACAGCAAGTCTGACCTCTCCAGGCACAGACACTGTGTCGGAATCACAGGACACAGTAAGCGGTCTGTCAAGCATGTTCATGACAGGATATGTGCCGTTGTTGTAATCGGTCGTGAAATATTCCTGCTCAATGATATGTGTGAAAGTGATGGTGTCGCAATCCGCCTTGGAAAGCTGACTCACCGAAGTAAGCCCTCTACCATGCAAAAATTCATCAACCGCTTCATTTGTGGGTGCAAATACAGTGTATGATCCATACGTCCCGAGCAAATCCATCATATTAGACCTCTGAACTATTTCAGTGAATTCACTGAACTTTTCCCTGTTACGTATAAAGTCAGCGGCATATTCAGATGTCATGGTGTAAAGATGCTCCTCGTCGGGGTCATCAGAGCATGCAACAAAGGATGCAGTCACGAGACTGGCAGTCAGCAATAAAACGATAAACTTTCTCATCATAAGAATGATATTATTTACGATTTACAATTTACTGTTTATTTGGATATTATATAGAATCTTTTAAAAGCCCATGTCAGTTATGATGCAAAGATAAACAAAAAAAAACGGAATATAATCAAAAAAAGAGAAAAACTGTTTTCTTGAATTACAATTTCACATTCACAGATCCTCCTGGTGTTTTAGTTGAGAAATAATAGAGCGCGTATCTTGATCCCATAAAGAGCCGTCTGTAGTCGAAAATCATCTTATATTCGCTACCGATTTTCTGGAACTCACTTCCGTCGAATGAATAGAAGAACGTAGCAATGTCTTTACCCGGGTTAAAGTCTCCGTTCATGACGAGTGATACCTGTTTCACCTTCTTTGGAATCTCAATTTTCTCAATTTCTTTCTGTTCCACATTTGTGATGGCCTTGGTGTTGTTTGAGAGGCTCACTTTCTCTTCCGTGAAGACAAGGAAATTCTTTTTGCCGATTTTCTTGACCGAGAGAAGTCCTGAATCTCCATTGAAAGCAGCCAGTCCTGTGACATCCCCATCTTTAATGTTGGAAAAGTCAATAGTGATTGTATCAGAGCATGTCGGTCCCCATGTTCTCCATGTGAGTGTATTTCTTGCATCGAAGATGTTGTTTGCGAGCTTAGAAGTTCTGAGTGTTACAGACTTTCCTGGTCTGGATACGCTTCCGGTCTCGGTTGTGATATCTTCCTTGATGATGTTATGATTTATTTGATAATCTTTTTCTATAACCGCCAGTTCGGGACTCTTATGACATTGGCAGTCCCCATCAAGGTTGACGGTCTCCGGGATGATACCGTCCCCGTTTGTACCGAGCATAGGCCATCCGTCAATCCAAGAGCAAGGCTCAATTGTCAGTATTCGTCCACATCCCCCTCTATCCTGGAAAATCACCCCATACCATTCTCCATGCTTACCGTCCACAATTGTCCCCTGTCCAGCGTATGAGAATCCTCCGAAAGTACTTTTAAGAATCACTTTCGAGTCATACGGGCCTTCTATATTCTTACTTCTATAAGCAATTTCCTGTCTTCCGGTCCTCGGCCATGAGATGCAAAGCAGATAATACATTCCATCGTGTTTTACAACCCTGCTACCCTCGTGCAATCCACCCGGTCTGCCATTGAGTTGCAGCACCTTGTTCACTCCACCTCTTTTGACATCCGTGAGGTCAGGCTCAAGCTCCACAAGACGAATATCTCCGCTTCCTGAGAAGACATACACCCTTCCGTCGTCGTCGAAAAAGAGTGATGCATCATGGAAGGCCGGAAGCCTGCTATGCAGTTTCCATCCTTTTGCCGGGTCATCTGTTTTAAACACCATTGACTTATGAGGGTCGTCGTTAGCGACAAACAAAGCCCAGAAAGTGCCGTTATTGTATCTGAGCGAAGTTGCCCACTGCCCTCTGCCATATACAGTCCCCTCCTCCAGGTCGTATCTTGGTGTGTCCTTAATTTCATCGAAGAGATAAGAGACCGTCTCCCAATGCGCGAGATCCTTACTTCTCATAATAGGTCCTCCCGGAAAGAGGTGCATGGTGGTAGTGACAAGATAATAGTAATCATCAACCCGGATGATGTCGGGGTCGGGACAATCCGCCCAAATAAACGGGTTTTTTACTTGAATCTGTGCAGATGCGTTTAAAGCAGCAAGCCCCAATGCCAATAACAATAAATATTTTTTCATTTTCTGGTTATTTACGTAATATTCGTTAAAAAGAAGATAAGGATACGATAAGGGGTGAAGACGATGCGACAGTTTAGTTGATGAGGAAAATTTTAGTCTGTCCTTTATAAGTACATTTCACAACCGCTCTACCGTCGTTTATTTTTCCGATTTGATAAGAAACAGCCGAATCAGATGGTTTGACCGTAATTACAGAGTTGTCGTTAACCGGCGCATGCAGCTGATAGTGGTTAGCCTCAGTGTAACCGTTCTCGCTTGTAGCAAATACAGGTGATGCTGGAATAAACAATTTGTTTCCATCAACAGCAATCTCCACCGTCGGCAATGTCGGTACATTGATTGTCGCCCCCTGCTTTGAGAATCCAATTCCGTGCATATCGAACAGTCCCTGCGGACGCTGTTGCCGGTTCCTGTTCTGCTGCTGCCATGGCGGACGCTGGTTCTCCTGCTGTTGGATTTCCGGTCCTTCCACAACCAGATAGATGGCATGTTTACCATTGAGTCCTTCCACCTGTGGCACAGATGCCTTAAACACCTGTGGCTGTCTTTGAGCGTTCTCCGGCACTTCAATAACGGCTATTTCCTTACCGTTCCAAACGTTATTGGCATAGGGTCCGTCCAGCATGACATGAATTTTGAAAGCCCCTTTTCCACCAGGGGTCAAATTGATGTTAATTGTGGTTCCATCACCCTTTTTAGCACCTTCAAACGGGTTAATTCCGCTCTGGGCCTTGTCAAGCCCCCCGAATCCAAAATATTTGAAACCGATAATCCCCTTGTTAGTAATGCCAGCCAAATCCATATTGTTGTACCATACATCGTGATTATCCTGCATCCAGTTGTTCCCAGTCATATAAGCAGCGATTCCAGCAGAATAATACTGATATGGCGGTAGTCCGAATATATTGAATCCCTCAGAAGTCACTTCAGCACCCGTATATTCCGTTCCATCAGATGCCTTCGCAGTCCACTCATTGTTTTTCGTAAAGGGGTCATACCCCACAATTCTTACCTTACCTCCATCAGCGACCGCCTTTTTGTCCCATTCAATCTTCACAGGAGCAACCATGGACTGACGCGCGTTTCCGAAACCACGTGGTGGACGATGATAGAAGACATACCACTGTCCGTTGATTTCCTGTAGCGAACCATGTGTGTTATGAGCAGCATTGGTGGTGATGAGATGTGAACCATCCTCGTTCGGCACAACTCCTCTAGAGTCAACCAGCACCCCACCCGATCTCCAAGGTCCGAGTGGTGAGTCCCCGTAAGCATAGCGTAGTGCAGAGTTGGTGGAACCAAGCCCATAGTCAGGTCCAGAATATCCAGAGAACACCATCACGTACTTGTTACCCACCTGTCGAATACTTGAAGCCTCAAAGAAATTAAAGTCTCCTGGGTTCTGTCCCTTGTAAAGAGCAGGATATTGTGTCCCCTCCGGGTCGCGCACTTTACCGAAGCTGCTGCTTGCAGGAATAAAGAAGTCGTGTAGCTGTGTACCCGGTCTCATGGAATACATGGTGTTCTGGTCAAGCTCGCATGCGGTTGAGTGCTGGAATCCATAAAAGACGTATGCCCTGAATCCCTTGTCGTAATCAGGATCTTTCTTGTCGGTTATATTCTCAATAAATACAGAAGGATCGAAATCAATCAATGATCCCGGCACACACTGTGTCCCGTCCTCCGTCATATTCACCGGCACGAATGGTCCGTCAGGTCTGTCGCCTTTACAAACAGTGGCAATTCTTCTCCATCCTCTTGAATGCGGATAAAGCCAGTAAGTTTTCTTACCGGTATTTCTGTCCTTCACCTCGACGAGGTCGGGTGCGAACATCGTGTCCCACTTTCCATTGATGAAATAGGAGAAGATCGGTCCCTCGTCCACCCAGTTCGTGAGGTCTTCTACAGGAGCTGACCACATACGGATATCATTTCCACAATATTCGTTGTAATGAACGTCGTGTGATCCAATGATATAAGCTCTGTAATGTCCAGGTTTGTCGGGGTCTTCAAACACCCTGGGTTCCCCATCGGGAATATGTTCCCAAAGCGGGAGATAAGGGTTTTGCGCATTGGCGCTTACTCCGAACAAAAACGCTGTACATGCTAACGCTAATCTAATAATAATCTTATTCATAAAAAATAATTTTTGATTTTTATGCAAAGATAGCAAATATATCAATAAAAAACACGCAAACATGTTTCTTAGATTTTTATATACGTTACAAGAGATGAAGAGTCTGCATATTATTGTCTCTGTACAGCTACGGCCTTACCTTTTTGCACATTGATTTCGTAATCGTACACTCCATCATGAGAAGCAATGAGCTTGCTGTTTTTTGCCTTGATTTGGTCAGCACATCTGAGTTTGAGTACCCCGTCAGCAGCCGGTATGATTTCTGCTGAAGTCAGATGGTTGTTATTCCAAGCAATGGACACTTCGAATCCACCTCTTGCTTTGAGTCCCTGCACCAGCCCCGAATTCCATTTGTCGGGCAATGCCGGGAGTAGATGTACAAATCCGTCCTGACTTTGCAGCAGCATCTCAGCGATACCGGCTGTGACACCGAAGTTACCGTCAATTTGGAATGGTGGATGCGCATCAAACAGATTCGGGAAGGTCCTTCCGTCAGGATACTGTCTTTCCATTCCCTCGTTCGGCAGAATTCTGAGCATATTAGATATAATTTTAAAGGCATGGTTTCCGTCCAGCATCCTGGCCCAGAAATTGGTTTTCCATCCGAGGCTCCATCCTGTAGCCTGGTCACCTCTCTGTTCAAGTGTCACTCTGGCAGCATTCCAAAGCTCTGGCGTTTTATAAGGTGAAATCTGGTTAGAAGGATGTAATCCATAGAGATGTGATATATGTCTGTGCTGGTCTCTCGGGTCGTCGAGGTCCTCTCTCCACTCCTGCAGCTGTCCGTATTGCCCCACTTTCATCGGCGGGAGTTTTTCGATGGCAGTTTTGAGTTTCTGCTGATAGTCCGCATCCATGTTAAGGATTTTCGCTGCTTCCAAAGTCTGTGAGAGTATATCCCTCGCAATCTGATTATCCATAGTACAAGCAGCGCATACCGGAGTGGATTTTCCACGACCTCCATGCTCAGGAGATACACTTGGCACGACGAGCAGCTCTCCGTCTTTCTCAACCATGTAATCAAGATAGAAGTCGGATGCGCCTTTCAATACAGGATAATACTCACGCAGGAAATCCTTGTCGAGCGTGAACTGATAATGCTCCCAAATGTGCGTACAGAGCCATGCCCCTCCATTTGGGAACATACCCCATGGTGCTCCGTCGATAGGACCTGCAATTCTCCAGAGGTCAGTGTTATGATGAGCTACCCATCCTTTGCAGTCGTACATAACCTTAGCAGTCTCAGATCCGGTCTCACTTAATTCCTTAATCATCTGGAAGAGCGGCTGCGTCGTCTCGGAGATGTTGCATACCTCAGCAGGCCAGTAATTCATCTCGGCATTGATGTTGATGGTGTATTTACTGTCCCATGGCGCATTCCTCTTGTCGTTCCACACTCCCTGTAGGTTAGCAGGCTGTCCTCCTGGCTGTGAAGATGAAATCAGGAGATAACGTCCGAAATTGAACAGCAGCTCCACCATTCCCATATCATCACTCCCATAGAATTTACTCAGTCGCTCATTTGTAGGGAGTTTCTCGTTCTCAGACCGCTTGCCGTCATTCGATTCAGGATAAGCGCTTAATCTTAGATGCACACGATTGAACTGTTTCTGGAATTTATCGATATGGCGTTTGAGCAACTGCTTGAACGAGAACTTTTCGGCATTTTTGATAAATTCCTCGTTTTTAGCTTGCTGATTTCCTGAGACATCGTGATAATTTACGAAGTTAGTGGCAGTTGAAATGAGCAGAGTAGCCTCTGTTGCATTGTCAATTGTCAGTGATTCAGCCTGTGCGCTAATATTTCCGTCAGTGATAACCTTGGTGATGGTCTGCGCTTTCAGTGCTGCCGGTATTCCCTCCTGCTCCACTCCATCAACCCAAGCCACAAGCTGGTTGTTCACAGTGCTGACCGAGCAAGGCAGTTGTGACTTAAAATTGAGAGAGAAGAATAGTTTTCCTTTTTTGTCCGCCTTGATATTCACAGCCACCAGATTGTCTTCCATCGATGCGATGACCGTACGTGTAAATTTAACTCCGTCGCAAGTGTAAGCAGTGACAGCTGTTGCCTGGTCAAGGTTGAGTTCTCTGCAGTAATCCTTGACATTCTGATGATTGAGATTAATAATCAGAGATCCTGCCGGCAGGAATCTCATTCCATGAGGTCCTTTGATAAATTCGCGGTTGATGACCCCTTCCGCCTCCTTTTCCTTACCATCGAAAATAAGGTCTCTGACCTCCTGCAGATGCTGCAAGGAAGTTGTACTGTTGTTGTTGTGTGGTCCTCCACTCCAGAAGGTTTCCTCATTGAGCTGTATTTCCTCCTTGTCAGTTCCTCCATAGACCATGGCTCCCATTCTGGAGTTACCAATAGGAAGAGCCTCAAGCCACCATGCCGCCGGCTTGTTATACCACATACGATTTTCCCAGTTTTGCGTTTTAGCGCAAAGATTGCCTGTGATTGTCAGACAGATCAACAGATTAATAATTTTTTTCATCATTGGTATGTTATTTTTTGAATCAATTGTCCAGGATCTCCGATAATCAAAGAAATCGTGTGTTGCGTTATGTTTTTGTCAACAGGAAACGCCAGCAGATAGTCTTTCCTGTTCTCGAGCACCTGCAGTTTCCAATCGAACGACCATTCCACGATTTTGTTCTCACAGACGACAGGTTTTTCCCAATCGACAGTAACGCCAAAAGCATTGCTTCTCTTTTCATCCACGGGCCACATCGGCACGGTAGAGATGGCAATAAAGAGAGAGTCTGCCCCGTTGTTGATTTTAATTGGAATATCAAGTCGCTGTGCATTGATATCAGCCGGATTTCCGACCTTATCGAACGGTTTTCCCAGTTGCAGTGTCACCCAGTCAGAACCGATGCCATGAATCAACTCAAACGGCTCAATAAGAGAGATCGTTTTCAAGTCAATTTGATTCCGATATTGAATATATTTTTGATTTTGTGATAATTTAAATTTGTCAGTCGGTTGGCTGACAATTTCCGGGATAATCTGGTACTGTGATACATATCCCGGTGGCACCTGTGACATCATCTGGTTCCATTTACCTCCATTCATAGAGTTATATTCGTTCATCAGCTCATTGATGTCGTCGAATGCTTTTTTTGCTTTTTGACCAGCTTCAGCGCTTCCTGTCTCATGATTCTGCTGTGCATAGAGAAACTTCTGATTCATGAGGCTTGCCGCCTTCACAGAGAACCCCAGCAGTTGGAAAAGGGCGATTTTTTCTTCAGGCTGCAGTTTGTCCATGATTTTCTGGCATTGTTCGTCAATCATGGAATATTTGAGCAGTCTCTCCTGTGCGGAACCATCCTGGAAAGAGAAGTCGGAATCATGCGGGAATTTGTATTCCTGTGCATCCCACTGAATCTCATATCCCATATATTCCGGTTTGCGCTGCCAAGCCAGCCTGTAGTATTCATCAAGAATATGCTGAAAAGAATGCTGATATTTATTTCCGAAAACATCGGCAAGCCAATTCGCCTGATGGTGATTGACATTTTCAATTGTAAACTCATCGACATTCCATGCCAGATCAAAGAACGTCTGCATCCCCAGTTCCATGGGTTTGATATCGCCGACATTAAGCAGCCAGTATCTGTCAGCTCCCGCCTCGTAAGCCTTCATCAGCTCCTCATACATGAGCACAGGCGGAGTTGTGCAAATCCACAGATAATCATGAGGTGTACCGAGATAGCTAAGATGATAATAAACCCCGCTTCCACCTTTTCTTTTTTTCTCCTCCTCGTTGCTGACCTTCTTCATGTAGCCGTAATTATCGTCGGGCCAGACAATGGTGATATCCTCGGGCACTTCGAGCCCGGCGTTATAGATATCGAGCGTCTCCTTATAAGGCACGAAAATCTGTGGGATGTCCGTAGCCGGTTTCTTTTTATGTTTCGTAAGAATCTCGCGCTGGTCCTTGAATACCATTTCGAGTGTCCTGGCTCTTACTTTCGGGTCGGTAGAGCCTTTCATCGCCTCATCATGGAGCCCTCTCATCCCCATCGTGTAGATATTGTTATATCCAGCCGTCTCCCTGATTCTGTCGTCCAGTTTCTTATAAATAACATCTTTATTCGTGAGATAATTCCATTCCCCGTCTATCTCTTTGTCCCATTCCGACTTCGCCGCATTATTGAAAAGGAGCGGCTCGCAGTGGCTGGTAGTAATCATAATTCCCCATGACGCAGCCACTTCCTGGCTTTTTGGATGGCTATAGAAAGCCCCTGTGCAGTCGTGCATAGCCGGAGCGAGCATATTTCCCTTGAGCCGTAGAATCAGTTCACATACCTTATCATAGGTTTTGGGTCCGATATCCCCAAGTTCTTTCTCGAAATTGTCAGCAGCCCATGTTTTCAGTCCCCAGTCCTCGTCGTTGATAAAAATGCCCCGATATTTGACCGATGGTGATTTAGATGTGTAATTCTCGTTGAATTCGATTGTTTTTTTCTTTTTTACCGGGATGTCCGCCCACCAGTACCAAGGGTTAACACCGATTTTTCTGCTGATATGGAAAATACCATAAGCAAGTCCTCTGGGGTCACTACCAGCTACATACACATTTTTATTGTCCGTCTTAATGCAGAAGCGTTCCCACTCCCCTTTCAGGCTCTGCGCCTCGGGGAAATTGATGAATTTGCTTTCACCGACCACGCCAAGCACCAGATTTGGTCCTTTTTTCAAGGAATATTCCACCTTTGGGCAGTGCCCACAAACACGCTGAATGTCGCTTGCAAGAACGTCTGCCCATTTATGCGTAAAAATATTATCATTAATGCCAATAACAATCGTGGCATCAGCCAGATTGACAGCATGAAGTAATGAGAGAGGAAGGCAAAAAAGAATAAAAAGAAGTTTTCGCATTGTGTTGGTTAGTTTTTTTTAAAAAAAGGAAGATAAGCCTTTATAGGAGGTTATAGGAGATTATGGGAGATTATAGGAGGTTATGGGATTTTATAGGAGGTTATGGGAGATTATAGGATTTTATAGGAGATTATAGGAGGTTATAGGAGATTATAGGGGGTTATAGGAGATTATGGGAGATTATGGGAGATTATGGGAGATTATGGGAGGTTATAGGAGATTATAGGAGATTATAGGATTTTATGGGAGATTATAGGGGGGAGTAGGAAAAGATGAATGAAGGGGTAATGGGATGTAGTCATTACGAGAGCTTCCCATTACCCCTCAAAAATACAGTGTTATTACTTGAGCAGTTTGAGCATTACTTCAGCATAGTTGCGTCCGAGTTTTCGGTATCCTTCGGCAGTGAAATGAAGACCGTCGCGTGCCCCCGTGCATCCTTCAGCTGAAACGACATGTGCAGTGGGTATAACCTGCGGAGTGCGTGCAATGACTTCGTTGTGTGCATGGCAGATACCTCCATTCTCCTTGTGCATCAGCTCACCGATAAGCAGCGGGACATCCTCTGCGTTGAGTCCAAGTTCTTTAAGGAGTCTTTCGTAAACAATCTTCACTCTATCAGGCCAGTCGGGCTGTGTGTTGTCAGTACATCCCTGATGGAGGAGGATACCCTTGATTACTCCCACTTTCTGAGCCTGTTTTCCACATTCCACAAGTCTTCTGAACGGGTTGTTGTCATATTGACGGCAGAATCCCTGTAGCCAGTTAGCAGCACTTGCGATGTAGTCGGCACACTTGTCCTCATCGAAGAGGTTGATACTACATCCTCCGACAGCCACGTTGATGACGCCCACCTTGATATTCTCCGGGAGTTTCTCCACGAGGGTTCTTCCGAAATAATCGCAAGGAGTAAGACCGTTATTACCTCTGCAGAGTGGCGGATAAGCCACATACCAGTTCCCCTTCGTGCGGTTGTCCTGTTGCATATCCACAGCCGCCATCATTCTGAATCTCGGGTTCACATTCTCACAATCCTCAATTTCGATAGGAGCGTTCCCTTCCATGTTCGACTGTCCGAAAGCGAGATAGATATGGAAATTCGGGTCGAACGACGTCGGTTGTTCCATTTCACCAGTTTTGAGAACCACCCGCTTCACATCTCCGGCATTTTGAGTCTGATCCAGGTTAAAGTTCTTGCAGAAATTCCATATTTCCACACTGTTCTCCACTCTTGGGAAATGTCCGCCGTTCTCACTGAGAAAAAGCTCCACGACACATCCTGTAGAAATATTCGTCCACACCTCCTTGGTTCCTTTCAATCCATTGTAAGGTGAATAGTTATCCAGCTTGATATATGTTGAAGCCTCGTCCATTTTTGCCATGTGCTCCACATAGTCATGAATGCGATATCTGTCATAGACAAAGACATCGTCTCCGTGCTGATGGCATTGAATGAGGTTGACCGGCTTAGCGCATTTGTTCCAGGGCTGTTCCATGAACTGCACTCCGCTTGTAGGAGCAAAAACAGCCACTTTGTCCTGCATTTCTCCCATACAGTGATACATGAGCATGGATCCCATAGAGAATCCTGACCAATAGACGCGTTTCGGGTCGGTCTTATATTTCTCGGTGAGGAAATCGATTGATTTACGCACAAAGTTCTGGTCTTTTTTTCCTTGAGTATCCCATGTGTTACCGTCACTTCTGAGATAGGCAACAATGAATTTAGCGGTATCGACCATCTGGTAGAACTTATCGTTCTGATATTGATATTCCGGATTTTGGTTCATGCCATGAGTGACAATCATGAGCGGATAGTTCTTTTTCACTTTCTTAGGAGTGAAGACAATCATATTTCTGCTTTGTCCATCAACATCAACGAACAAGCTGTCTTTTTTGTAAGCAGCTGCCGTAAGCGCAGTTGCAAAGGTCAGAAAAAGTAAGAGCGTTTTTTTCATCATGATAGTGATATTTTAGAAAGTAGTTTGTTTAAGTGAAAAGTGAATAGTGAATAGTGAATAGTGAAAAGTGAATAGTGAAAAGTGTATTTAGTTATGATTCAGGGTGACTATTCAGAGATTCATAATCCACCTGTTTATAAAACGTTGAAATGAGTGCGGATATTACATCCGCACTCGATTAAAATAAGGGTTCTTTCTGTTGATGTCAAACAGACCGTTCAGTTAGATATTTCGGACACACATAAAGTAAGTCCCCAGTAGCAGTAAGTCCGCCTATTACTTAAAGAGAAGCTGAGCAAACTGATAGAGTGCTCTTCTCCAAGTAAGGAACTCGTGTGCAGTGCCGGGAGACACATGCCATTCGGCATTGAATCCAGCAGCTTTCAGATTGCTCACAGCCGTTTTCACACCGTCAGGATTCTCCTTTTCACCAGTGCTGATGAAGATGAGCTTTGGTTTCTGCTTTCCTTCAAGTTCTTTCGGCTCATACACACCCCCACTGAAGAGTCCCCAGTATCCGAACACCTGCGGACGTGCGAGCGTGGCCTGACGCGTTTCCATACCACCCATCGATAGTCCCGCCATTGCACGGTGGTCTCTGTCGGCGATGGTTCTGAAGTTCTGGTCAACATAAGGAACCAGCTCATCCATGAGCACCTTCTGGAAAGCAGTCCAGTCGAATTCGTTCATACGTCCGAATCTCACCTCGTTGGTCATACCGTAAGTCATGACGATGATGAATGGCTTGATTTTTCCCTCAGCAATCAGGTTGTCGAGAATAAGGTTTGCATGTCCCTGGTTGCTCCATGCCGTCTCATCCTCTCCCCATCCGTGCTGTAGATAAAGCACTGGATATTTTTTCTTACCCTTGCTGTATTCCGCTGGTGTGTAAACAAAAGCTCTGCGCTCAGTGTTCGTGGAAGGAGAATGGAAGAGAATCTGCTGCACATTTCCGTGCGGCACGTTCTTAAGCGCATAGAAATCCTTGTCGTGAGCTGGAATCTCAATACCGCTCTCCCATCTGGTTGAGCCATAGAAGTTCAATGTCCCCGGGTCGTTCACAGTACCTCCGTCGATTGTGAGGTGATAATAGTGGAATCCCTCATCCATCGGTCCGTCAGTGGTGCCTGTCCAGAATCCATCCTTATCTTTGCGGAGAACAGTGCCGCCTCTTCCACCCAGTCCGAGGCTTACGATAACCGACTTGGCCTGTGGAGCATCGATTTTGAAACGTGCATAACCCTGAGAGTTAACCATCGGATATTCCTGTCCCGGCTGGTTGAGCTCACTTGGTTTGAAATCCTCGATGATGGTAGCGTTATCCAGTTCAGGGTTGAAGTTCTTGATGATGCTATACACCCTCTTCGGCTTGTAATCCCTGTCGAAGGGCAGCGGGTAGTTGTTCACGCCAAGCCATGAATCGCGGTCAGAAAGATTCCAGAAAGTCACATTGTCGATGACATCCTTATGTTTTCTGAACACCTTGAAGAGTCTAGCATACTGGTCTTCCTGCAAAGATACGATATAGGGCTTCACCTGGAAGTTCTCATTTCTTGAGAACTGCAGCTGTCCACCCATCTCCTCATTAGCTCTGACATCCAGCTCAGTGAAATGTATATGCTTCACGAGTTCAGAATATTTAGTGATAGCCTGGTCAACATCCTCATCCGACGGTCCATAGACATTGTAATGTCCCTGCATACCGATACCGGTGATCGGTACACCGGCAGCCTGCATTTTCTTCACCATGTTATAGATACGCTCGCACTTTCCCTTGTCAGCTGCATTATAGTCGTTGTAGAAAAGAACCGCATTAGGGTCAGCCTCATGTGCAAACTGGAAAGCTTTCGCAATAAACTCGTCCCCACAAAGCTGGAAGAGTCTGCTCTGGCGATAAGGGCTAGGCGCCTGTCCTCTGAATCCTCTTCCGCCACCGTCAGCCATCGCCTCATTGACCACATCCCATGCATACACCACATCCTTGTATCTGTTGACCACGGTGTAGATATGATCCTTCAGTCTCTCATAGAACACCTCTTTTGTAACATTATTTCCATCTTTGTCTGTGAACATCCAGTCGCAGAACTGTGAATGCCAAACAAGGCAGTGTCCTCTGAGTTTGATTCCGTTCTGTCGGCAGAAATTGGCGATTTTGTCAGCAGCCTCCCAGTTCCACACACCCTCCTGCGGATGTACTGATCCAGGCTTCATGTCGTTCTCAGCCGTGATGCTGTTGAAGTTGTGCTTGATAATCTGCACCTGATCATCGGTTGAGATATTACGCTGATTGACAGCTACTCCAATGGTGAAATAATCCTTGTAAGTGTCTTTGAGTCCCACATTCGGATTCGGGTCGATCTGACGCTGGAACTGTGCAAAGAGTCCGCAGTGAACTGCAGCAAATAAAATTGCAGATAAAAAAAGTTTTTTCTTCATATTAAATAATTTTGAAATTAGGTGATTGCGATTTTAAAATCAAAAAGTCAAGACCGATTTGCTCTCTTTCTGTGACAAAATTAATAAAAAAAGCAACGTCCGCATTACTACAGACGTTGCAAATAATATCAGATTTGATACAAGTCGTAAAAATGTAAAATTTTATAACAATACGATGTCAGAAAAAAAGAATTATCGTAAATAGATCTTTTTTCCGTTGAGGATGTAAATCCCCTTCGTCGGATTGACAACTCTTCTTCCGGAAAGGTCGTAGAAGACGTTGGAACCATTCATCATATTCTTGATTTCCTCAATACCAGTGGCAGGATCCTTTCCGAAGGAGATGTTGATTTCCTTCACCTGACTGTCAGCCGGCTGTGCAAGATAAGCCCTGTAAGCTCCAATCGTCTTCACAGAAGTTCCGACGATTTTAAAGCCGGTGTATTCCTCAATTCCTCTGCTGAGCACATAGATATTGGCACCATTTTCCAGCTCTTTGACAGTCTTGATTGGTGTGTCCACAAGCACACCATGTAGGATGCTGTTAACAATTTCAGTTGGAGCAGTCTGTGAGGGATTAATGGTGTAAGCACCCGGGTTAGCAAATATCATGACACCCGTATTGGCCGGAATGATACCACCCTTTATCTGCTTCAGATAAGCGGTAGATCCGGAAACTGAGACAACCGCAGCAGCAGCGAAGAAGTCCTCGTTCGGAATAACCGCATCGAACGGCAGATAGAGAGTAGCCACCCCCGCTGTTGTGACTGTCAGCTGATAAGGATCGTAATTATCAGGTGTCGGGTCGTCGGGGTTATCCGGATTGTCTGGGTTATCCGGGTCATCGCCTCCCTGCTGCTCCATCGGCTCTGTTGCAAAGGCATGGAACGGATAGACAGTAGGCTCAGCGCCCTCAGTCACCACATAAAGTGTGACACCCTCAACGGGTGAGAAGGAATCAGCTCTTGCGGCTTCTTTCTGCACATAATTTCCTGCTGCCACCACAGTCGGAGAATAAACGCCCTTGAGTATACCAGCCTCCAATTCGTCGGTAGCTTTCACCGTCACATTGGAAGCATTGAATTCCACATTGCCGGCTCCTTTAAGGATTATCGGCTTATTAGCCTGTGCGGTGGTTGTCTGCGTCGCTTCTTCTGTTGTTAGTCCGTATGCGTTGAATCCACTTGGCACATTGGCATTGAACGGCACACAGAGCGTTGTGAATCCGTCGTTTGTCACAGCAGATGCCAGCTTTGCAGCAGACGCCACGATGTCGTAAGGCGCATAGAACGGATATACACAGTCGGCAGCGCTGTTACAGAGATAAGCAGATTTCACGACCACCTCACCCTCTTCGTCACTGATATTATAAAGACGGACCATGGTAAGTGTACTTCGCTTGTTGCTGACACCATTAGCCATGAACAGTGAGTCGATGTCAATGTCCTTGATACGGTTTCCGTCGTGCTGTCCTGCCCAATACCCCTGTTGTGTGATAAGCGTCTCGTTGTTGTCATAGAAACGAATACCCCACGGCTTTGTGAACGATGTGGTCTCAACGACAAGATGGTTGTAGTCCTGTCTTTCCAGAATGTAGTTAAAGATCTGCACTTCCGCCTGTGTGTTTGCGCTCCAATGGAACGCATAGCTGCCGTCTCCTGTGTCTGCCCATGTAGCATTCCCAGACTTCACTGTTCCATTCGGGAAGTAAGCCCCCGGGCGGTCGGTCTGAGAAGCCGACATACCGTCAAGGAGAACGATGTTAGCGGCAGTGTAGCTGTTGCCATTCTTCACGACAACGTTGGCGTCATTCGACAGTTTCGATGCATTGGCGACATAAATCAGCGCGTTCTTGTTGGTTGTGTTGAGAGTGACAGCAGCCGTGTTGGTGAGTCCTGTCGCATCATAGTTAGTCGCACTGAGGTCGCTGAGTGCGGCATTGAGGTTGCTTGCCACATACTGCTTACCGGAGATTCGGTAGTCCATCGGATCATTGTCGTCCACCACCATCACTCTCCATGCGCTTCCTGTACCTCCGCCCACTTTGAGCGCGTTCATGTGGGCGTATGCTCCTACGGACTTGAGATCCACCTCAAACACACCGTCTGTGATGTCTCCTGCCATTTCGACGAAATCGCTTGAAGTATCAGTAGGACGGTTGAAAAGAGCCCTAATGCGTACTCCATTGTCGCCATAAACACGCAGCTTGCTATACCTGGTAAGATCCACATAATTGAGCGCCTTGACGTTACCGTTACCGTAAATTGTCCCATATCCGGCGATGCACTGGTCGATATTATATTCCATATCATCATCATTGCCAGTCTTGGATGCATTAGCTCCGATTCCGTCCCAGATTCCGAATGCATACTGATCGAGAGAGACTTCATGTTTTTTGTCGGCACGCATCACATCCACCTGAATGAGAATCTGCCGCAGTGTCATTGTTTTTGTTGCAGAACCATCGTTATAGCCATCCCATTCGAGTGTTGACACAGATGCGCTGTTGCCTTGATAATTGGTGTAGTTGAGATTATATTTGCTGGTGTAGAATGGGCCTCCGTCAGTATTAACAGAATTGCCTGCCGTATTCCTAATCATGAGCGTATTGAAGATATCATCACCTTCACGCGACATTTTGATTTTGGAAACGTTGGAGAAGTCCGCATTGTTGAATGTAAGCGTGAGCTTACCGCTTTTTCCAGCTGGCAATGTGATTTCTCCAGTTGAAGGATTGAAGGAAAGATCTCCGCTGACCATGAGGTCATTAGGGTCGGCATAATAGCGTCCAGTAGCGAGATCGTAGTCGAAGTCAGCCACTTTCGCCGCCGAGCTGCTTACAAACACGAGAGTAGTTACGCTCGATGCCTCAATGGTGACTGAAGGCCGGTTTGTCGCATTTGAATATGAAAGATTGCTCTCCTGCAGATTCTTGGATGAAGTAGTTACTGCCATTTTCCCTCCTTTTGTATAGAACGGGAGAGAAACAGTGAGGTTGTGTGAATTACCGCTGGAGTTGATAATGACAGCAAAGATGGTGTCACCCGTCTGTGAGAGATAAGTGGAACCACTCAGGTCAGAGCTTGAGAAAGACGAGCCGAGTCTCGTGCTCCCTGTGATATACTTAGAGAAATTGCCAAGAATATATCCACGTTTTGTGATTTGTCCGGATGTCGTTCCTCTTTGTCCGTCTCCCATGATGGAATAGAATCGTTTCGCAGTATAATGTACCCATGCGTTGACGTTGTTGAGCATACAGTTGTTGATTGCACTTGCAAAGTTAAACGCATCGGATGCCCAGCTGACATTCCGATTTTGTGCATTGTCTCCTTCTGTCCAGTTAATGAGATACTCTGTCATCCAGAGTTCCTTTCCTTTGTTAGCCAGATTCTTAAATGCTGACCCGATGCCTGCATATTGGTGTCCTCCATAAATTTCGAAGTTTGCAAGTGCGGCAGAGGAGTTTAACAGTGCATTGGCATAGTTGTCGGACATACCAATGGTTTCCGGCGCTATTACCTTACAGTTGATACGGTTGGCATAGTTGGCGAGGAAATTGACGATTTGCGTGGTGGTAAAAATACACCCCGCATATTCACATGGCCAGTCCGGCTCGTTCTGAATAGAAATTGCGTCAAGATTCACGCCATTATTTCTAAGATAGGTGACATAGTTGTTCAGATAATCAGCGTATGAACCGTAATACTGCTCCTGAAGGTAGTTCTGATTACCATTAACTTTTGCGTTTACCGAGTTGATGGTTTTCCAGTTTGCCGGCATTGACCATGGCGAAGCAAAAACATATAGTCCGAGGTTTTTTCCCAGTCTTGCCGTAGAAAGCGACTGGGAGAAACTACTTTCTCCGATAGGGAGATAGAGTCGCATGATGTTACACTTTAGTGTGCTGTTCGGTCCCCACACCTGCCGGATCTCAGATTCCGACATGTGGTTGTATGTGAACTGCGGGCTGCAGACGAATGCACCGAAACCCTTCACATACTGGTATCTCGTGTTGTTGACGGTCAAGGTCACATTCGCCGCATTTGCAAAGACTGCGACAAGTGCCAACAACGATGTCAATAATATTTTTTTCATTTTATAATAAGGTGTTAAAGATGATTGATTTTAAGTGAATAGTGAAAAGTGTATTGACTCTGATGATGGTCTCCACTCAACACAGGGGACGAACTACGGTTTTTGCCATGTAGATACCAGTCAGAATCGTTTTGATGGTAATGGGACGTATTTGTTTTCGGACATACATAAAGTAAGTCCCTACGAGGTGATGGAATTCCACATAAACATAAATAATGTTTACTTGAAGAGAAATTTCTGTCCGTTGATGATATAGATGCCTTTGCCCGGATTGGTGATTCTACGTCCAGTGAGATCGTAGATAATCTGGTTGTTGGTATTAACACTGTTTTCGTGTTTCAGAATCTTGATATCATCAATGTCGGTGGTCTCCTGTCTCCAGAAGGAGACGTAAATGGTTTTTACCTCTACAGACTGACTGACAGGCAGATAAGCCCTATTTGCAGGAATATACTTCACCGTGCTCTCCGCCTTCTTAAATCCGGTGTATTCCTCTATACCTCTGCTGAGCACAAATATATATGCACCATCCTCCAGGGCTCTCAAATCGCTTACAGAAGTCTGTGTGAGCACACCATGGAGCAGGCTGTTGACTTCTTCAGTCGGCTGCACATCAGAAGGCTGGAAAGAATATTCACCCGGGTTAGCGAAAATCATAACCCCAGTGTTGGCAGGAATGATACCCCCTTTGATTTGCTTGAAATAAGCCTTGGTCCCATCCACTTGTGTGACCGCAGTGACAAGCAAGAAATCAGCATCTGGAATAACCGCATCGAAGCCAAGATAGAGAGTTGCTACTCCAGCGGTGGTAACTGTCAGCGTATAAGGTTCATACTGTGGCTGCGGGTCAGGGTCTGGATTCGTATTACCTCCCTGAATCGGTTCCAGTTTGATGTAGAACAGGTTGACAGACTTATCCTTGGTAAGTGTATAACTGCCTGCCTCAATAATCTCGGTGTATGTGTTGCCCGAACCCGTGATTTTATTACCATTAATCTTGATGCTTGCGGTTTCTTCAGGTCCGAAATAGAGGGTCATCTGCATCTTTTGGGTCGTAGAAAACTGGATAGTAGTTGAAGTTTCAATTTTGAGACAAGTGTTGTATGTCACTCCATCCACAGTCACTACCCCTTTGCTGTCTGAGCCGTTTCCACTGACAGTGAAGAATCTGTTTGATGGATCACCGCTCTTGGCAAACCAACATGTGATTGTTCCCTCTGTAGAAACTTCGCCACCGTTTTCACCGCCGTTCTCACCGCCATTTTCACCGCCATTTTCGCCACCATTCTCACCTCCACCGCCAGTATCACTGGGGTCTCCGAAGAATCCGACAAATTTAGAGGTATAATTGTCGATTTTGTTGGCGAGAGATGAATCGACTTGTGAATCTGTAGATTCATTTCCGGTGTTATCGGAGAAAGAATGAGATATATCTCCATGATTGAGTCTTCCAGCCCCATAGAAGCCAGTAACGACCGACGGCACATTAGATGCGGCATCGGGTGTGTAGCTGTACATCAGGCTGGAGTTGGTATCGAAGTTGTTATATGCAGTGCCCCCTTGTCTGGTGACCTCTGATGACGGCACCTGTGCGCTACGAGATGTAGTCTCGTAAGCATCGTACCCAGTAGAAGCCGGATTGTTTTGTGTGTAATAGCTGAAATTAGAAATAGACCGGTCAAAATAATTGCCGTATGATTTAATCATACCTCCGTTTTCTCCGGAGAAAGTGCCTTCTCCAAGCGCATCGGTTCCCTGCTTTGAGCTCATCATGGGCTTCTTGGTTTTCTTGAAGTAGTTGTTCTCCACGAAGACACTAGAACCGTAAGTAGCCCCCACTCCATATTTGGCGCAGTTGTCAAAAAAGTTGTTCCAAACGTGTACACTCATGGTGCGCACACGGGGATGACGTGAGTCGGAGTGGTCGAACCAGTTATGGTCATAACTGATATAATTCGGTCCAGTTTCGCTCTTCATACCGAGGAGGTCGCTTTTTCCAGTGTCCCAGAACCGGCAGTAGCTAATCGAGATGTATTTTGAGTCATCCTTCACGTCGATAGAGCCGTCACCTTTTGTATGGTCTCCAGACCCTGCTTTTCCGTAGAACATATCAAGATTATGAATCCAGACATTGGAATTTTGGGTGTCGAGAGAAATTCCATCGTCCATGCAGCGTAAGACAGCGAAATTTCTGAATTCCACACTCTTACCATTCCTAAGCAAGAATCCGAACCCTTTGATTGTGGCATCGTCACCTATGCCCTCGATGGTAATGTTCATCTGCATATATCCCGACTTGCCCTTGATTTGTAGTCCTTCGGCTGAGCTACCGAAATAATCAACATCACCGGCGTTAATACATCCAAGTATCCTGACCGCAAGGGGTGTTGTGACATTTCCGCTCTCGTAAGCTTTCAGAATAGCCTGAATTCCAGTGAATGTACCCGTGCTGAGGTTAGCAGTGACCGTCTTTGCGTTATCTGCAGTCAGATAAATGACCTCTGCTCCGCTTTTAAGCGTTCCATCGTTGTTGTAGGCACCGACCCCGGAGAAATTCAGGTGAGCAAATCCAACCCGGCTGTAGTTTTTGACAGTAAGACCGGTTCTTTCAGCAGCAGCAGATGTGATTTCGTTTCCGTTGTTATCCACCGGCACCACTTTGATGGCATAATTGGTAGCGGCTTTGAGTCCTACGATATCGGCTCTTCCGTAAGACCCATAGTTTCGTACAAGGTATCCGTCGATTTTGGTGTAAGAGCTGTATTGTCCCCCTTTGACATAGACATTATAGGTCTTGGCACCATTATATCTGTTGAATTTAACGTATGCAGACTCGAGCCATCCGTTCGCCTCGGTGATGCTCACCTGAGACGTTGCAGAGAGATGCGCAGCAAATGCCAGGACAGTCAGAAAGACAATATGAAACAACTGTCTCATAGATTGAATTAGAATTAGATGTTATTAATTACGAACTAAGATTTGAAAGAATTATGAGATTGTTCACAGAAACACACATACAGGTTGTTCCGGAGTTCGGAACAACCTGTAGATGAGAGGGATTATTTCAATAGAACTTTCTTGCCGTTGATAATGTAGAGTCCCTTAGTCGGATTGGTTACTCTGCGTCCACTGAGGTCGAAGATGATGTTGTCGGAATTACCCATATTGTCAAGATTTGCCTTGACATCATCGATTCCGGTGATAACCTGTCCCCAGTAAGACACATAAATCACTTTCACTTCTACAGTCTGGCTGACAGGGAGATAAGCCCTGTTCGCCGGGATGGTCTTAACCGTTGTTCCAACTGGTTTGAACCCTGTGTATTCCTCAATACCTCTGCTGAGCACGAAAATGTAAGCTCCGTCTTCCTGTTCTCTAAGCGTGTTGACAGGCGTGTTGGTAAGCACACCATGCAAGAGACTGCTGACATTCTCCGTAGGAGCCACCTGTGAAGGATAGAAAGTGTAAGTGCCCGGATTAGCGAAAATCATGACACCAGTGTTCGCAGGAATGACACCTCCCTTGATTTCCTTGAGATATGCCATGGTTCCGTCGAGCTGTGTAACGGCACAGACAAGCAGGAAATCCTCATTAGGGATGACTGCATCGAAGTCGAGATAGAGCGTGGCCACTCCAGCTGTATTTACAGTAAGCGTATAAGGCTCTTGGTCGGGATCAGGCTCAGTCTGCTGAGTGGCCTGCGTTGCGTAAGCACGGAACGGACTGACAGTCGGTTCAGCTCCCTGGTTAACGAGATAAAGTGTCACTCCATCAATCGGGCTGAACGAGGTTCCTGTTGCCGCATCAGCTATCTGCACATAATTACCAGCAGGCACAACGGTATTCTTATACACGCCCTTGAGGTAGTTGTTCTCAAGGTCATCAGTTGCTTTCACCACCACATTCGTGGCTGCAAATTCAGCGTTGCCCGAGCCGGTGAGAAGCACTGGGCGATTTGCTTCCACTGCACTGACAGCAGTTGCACCGGTCTCAGACAAGCTGTATGCGTTGGTTCCAGACGGCAGTGCTGCGTTGAAAGGCACGCATATAGTTGTGAATCCATCGGCAGGAATAGATGTGCTGAGTTTTGCGCTGTTCGCTGTGATATCGTAAGGCGCAAAGAACGGATATGCATAGTCAGCTGCATCGTTATAGAGATATGCCTGCTTCACGACCACTTTTCCTCCATTCGATGAATCGATATTGTAGAGTCGGATTTTTGTAAGCTTATTTCTGTCAGCGGTCTTACCCTGATCAGCAAACAACTGTTCGATATTGATGATTTTTGTCTTGTTCCCGTCGTTCATCGGGTTCCAGTATCCCTGAGAAACCAGCACGTTGGCATCGCCGTCAAGGAACTGCACACCCCATGTGTTCGTGAACTCATCGGTATCAACCATGAGGTATTTATATTGGTATCCTTTGTTGTTCTCCTGGGTATTCACATAGTGCATAATCTCCACCCATGCGCCAGAAGCACCAGCAGCCCATTCAAATGTGAACTGTCCGTTGGTCTCAGTCCAAGTGCAGTTATTGGTTGTACCTCCCGGAAGATATGCTCCCGCGATGTCGTTTGCCATAAATGCCGCATCAGTCAGTACGATGTTGGCAGCTGTAAAGCTGTTACCACTCTTCACCACCACATTCGCCTCATTGGAGAGCCTAGCAGCGTCGCTGACATAAATCAGCGCATTTTTGTTAGCCGTGGCAAGTTTAACAGCCTCAGGATTTGTGATAGCCGTAGCATCATAGTTAGTGGCGTCGGCATCAGCTAGCGCCTCTGTGAGGTTTGTCTCCACATATTCCTTGCCATAAATATGATAGTCCATCGGATCGGATTCATCGGTGACGCAGATGCGCCATACAGATCCCTTCACGTCGTTAGTCCGGATTTTGAGTGCATTGAGATGTGCATAATCACCCACCTCTGCAAGGTTGATTTCATATACTCCGTTGGTGATGGTTCCAACCATCTCTACAAAGTCAGATGAATCATCGGTAGGCCGGTTGAACATGGCTCGCACAACGAGCCCGTCGTCACCATAGATGCTGAGTCTGCCGTATGGAGTGAGGTCAGCATACTGGTTAGCCAGAACTCCTGCCGCGCCATAGACGACTCCGTAGGCACCAAGCACCTCATTGATGTTGTAAGTCATATCCGGATTATCGCTGGTCGATGTGGCATTTGCACCCGGTCCGGTCCAGACTTTGAACTCTCCGCTTCCGAGTTCTTGTTCATGCTTCTTTCCCGCACGCATCACATCGACCTGAATGAGCAGCTGTCCGATTGTCATGGTCTTTGCCTGTGAATCATTGTTTGTTCCAGCCCAGACGAGGTTCTTGATGCTTGAGCTCTCAGACTGATAATTCGTGTAGTTCAAGTCGTACTTACTGGTCCAGAAGGCACCGTTGTTGTTGATGGCCGTTCCAGATGTCTTGTTGATTGTCAGAGTAGAGAAAATATCATCTCCAGTGTGCGACATCTTCACCTGCGACACATTTGAGAAGTCCGCTCCGTTGAACGTAAGTGTCAGCGTTCCGCTCTTACCCGCCGGCAAAGTGATAACACCAGTAGAACTGTCGAACTGCAGGTCGCCTCCCGGTGTGAGATATCCAAGATTGGTGATGTATCGTCCAGTCTGCTGGTCGTAATTAAACTGAGCCGCATCTCCTGTGATGATAGTCTCCTGATAGTCAGTTGGAACGACTGTCACCTGGTCGATAGCGAGGTTGTTTCCACCTGCAACAGCCTTAAGGTAAATCTTGTGTGAACCAGCAGAGAGATTGACTGTGTTTGAAGTCTCCTGCCATGTGCTGTAAGAGCCTGTGTTGTTGAAAGAGACTGTTCCCACCTCGTTGGACTCGCTGTCGATGCAGAGACGATAGTTAGTCATGCCACCATTTGGAGCCGAATAGCGGAATTTCACATAGTAATTTCCCGCCTTATTTGTCTTAACATTGGCTCTGATTGCAGCACTTGAATTAGTGCCCATCATCACGAAACCAAGACCTGAATGGTTGTGAATGCTGTTCTGCTGTGGGTAAGCATCCGTCACAATTTGCGACACATTTTTCGTGTCCATCACCTCAGCCTCGGTGATAAGCGGACCGTAATAATTGGATTCCGGCTGCACAGGAGTAAGCACATTGTCGGAAAGGTAATCTGTACTCTTTCCTGTTCCATTTCCACGGCAGTTGAGCTTTATATCCACCGGTCCCATGTGCTTCACGGTGAGCGTATAGACATTATTGCTCCAGTTCTCAGAGATATTCAGGCCTCCACTGATATTGTTATTGTTTGAACGGTTCTTGTAAGTATATGACGGTTTGGAAGATGCTCCAGTTATTTTGATGGTAGCCGTCTTGATGGTGGTTGTATCGGTACGGAAGTTGTTGAGATAGATGTCAAGATGGTCGGAAAATTCCTTGACCACACCCGCATCGAACTTCTGCATGGTGATGTCCATCTTCGAGCAGGTGTTGTATTTGAGGTTCATCGAGGCACTTGCCGTCTTCTCATAGTTGTAATAATAAGAGAAGGGGTAATACACCACCCATTCATTCTTATGGCGTGATGCGAAGAGGTCACCCGTGTATTCCTCCGGGTAATACTGGTTGAACTGACTGACTTTTGTGTTCACATTACCCCAGACGTTACCAGAGACGATGTCGGTCTGGTTGACCTTCACGGGTATGCTCTGTGCCTTGGAGTCATAGAGTCCGTTGACCACAGGTATTGCCTGATACCGTCCGGTCTTCTTGAAGAAGAGCCAGTTCTGGTCTTTATTTCCCGACTGATAGTTCAAAGGGTCGTTCTGCTTATACAGTCCGTCGTACATATCATCCTTTGTGGCGTATGCCTTCCATTTCTGCCAGTAACCATCTTCCTGTGCAATGGGGAAGTTCTGCACGACCACAATCTTGGTGCGGTCAACCACTTCGTCTCTTGTAGCTATATGGATGGTACCGTCGAGCATTTTCCTGAACATATCCACCCAGATGTTGTCGAACTGCGTGTAAGTGCCCCAGTTTCTGTGCCGGTATCCATCTGAAGACGTGGCATTTGTCTCCCTAAAACACTGAGTCCAGATAAGCTCCGGTCCGTCGAAGACACATGCCCCGTTGTTTACGATTTGGTCGAGCACCGGTCCGATACCGACCGATTCAGGGTATGTACGGTTTGAACGTGAACTACCATATTTTGCTTTCTCATAACCGTCGGTGGCTCCGTCCCATCCGCAGTTGTCGTAGCGGAGACCGTAGTTCTTTGCCAGTCCGCTGACAAACGGTCCGAGGCAAACACTCTCGTTGTTGTACCAGCATGCAGCCGTTGTGTATTTATAGCACCAGAGAATCGCCTCCGGATACTGCCTACATGCGTTGAGCAAGTCGCTGTTACGCTTCATCATTGCCATCGGATTGAGCGGATGAGAATAGATGTTTCCGCAGAAGCTGACACAAAGCAGTCCTCCATATTTATGCGACATGGGCACAAGTTTGGCGAACAGCGCTATGCGGGACTCATCAGTCATGGAATACTCATCTCCAGCTTCTCCGAATCCCCAGAACTGCTCAGCGTAGTTCCATCCAAGGAAATTCTTGTAATGTGAGAAGAAATACTCAAACGTGTCGAGGTCGTTGTCTTTGATATGACAATGTCCGCCGCTGGCATGCTGTAGCATGAACCATACGTTGTTCTGGCAGCAAACGGATGCCCATGATTTGAAAGTGAGCACAGCGTTCTCAGGCTTCTGGTGATATCCGGTGCTGGTGTTGTAAGCACAAGATAAGGATAAGTTGATGCAGACGTATGGCTTAATATCTTCTGGTATTAGGTCGATAATCTGCTGAGGGTCCGGATAATTCCATGCATCGACATGTATGAGCCACATCGGATGCTGAGGGTCAATCGGCCTCCTGCTCTGCGCATTGACAGACAATGCGGCGATGATGAGCGTTAATGTAAAAAGTAATTTTTTCATTGTGTATTGTTTTTTTGGTTGATTGATTCGGGAGTGGTTGGCCGTGCTTCGCCGGCCTGTAGTGCGGCAGACGACTGCCGCGTACATGAAAGCAGAAGAGGAAGATTATTTTTAGTGGAGAGCACTGATGCTCTCCACTAATTATCTAAATATCTGATTATTTAATGATGACTTTCTTACCGTTGATGATGTATATGCCCTTTGTGGGGTTATCGACACGACGTCCGCTAAGGTCATAGATGCCGGTGTTGTTCGAGTTGGCATCTTCAAGGATAGCCTTCACATCGTCGATGCCAGTAGGCACCTGTCCACCGAACGACACCTTGATTTCCTTAACCTCGCTGTCAGCCGGCATGGTGAGGTAAGCTCTGAACGCAGGAATGTTCTTCACCGTGCTGCCCACGATTTTGAAACCTGTGTATTCCTCGATACCGCGGCTGAGCACATAGATGTTGGCACCACCCTCCTGTTCCTTGAGCGTGTTGACAGGCGTGTCAACAAGCACACCGTGGAGGATGCTCTGCACATTCTCAGTAGCAGGCACTTCCGAAGGCACGAAAGTATATTTTCCCGGGTTAGCGAAAATCATGACACCAGTGTTTGCAGGAATGATGCCCCGTTTAACCTCTCTAAGGTTAGCTGTAGAACCCGACATGGATTTGACAGCCGCTGCTGCGATGAAGTCAGCATCCGGGATAACTGCGTCGAACGGGAGGTACAGTGTAGCGACACCAGCTCCTGAGACAGTAAGTTCATACGGTTCATATTCGATAGGATCGGGATCGTCGTTGTTGTTGATGACCACTTCCTGTGTGGCGTATGCATGGAACGGATAGATGGTAGGTTCAGCTCCTTCAGTCACGACGTAAAGTGTCACTCCTTCAGTCGGGCTGAACGAATCGGCTCTTGTAGCTTCTTTCTGCACATAGTTGCCTGCAGCGACAACAGTAGGTGAATAAACGCCCTTCAGCACACCAGCCTCAAGAGCATCGGTAGCTTTCACAGTGGTATTGGTAGCCGTCAGCTCCAGGTCGCCAGTACCCTTGACAATCATCGGACGGTTTGCGTCAATCCAGTCGAAGGAAAGCACCTCGTTCTCAAGCAGTGCGTATGAAGAGAATCCGCTTGGCATGTTTGCCGCAAACGGTGTGGTGAGTAGTGTGAATCCGTCATCACCAATACTGGTAGTCAGTTTTGCAGAAGCCGCAGCGATGTCATAAGGTGCATAGAAGGGATAGACGTTTTCAGTAGGTTCGTTATATAGATAAGCCTGCTTTACGACCACCTTTCCACCGCTGTTAGCATCAAAATTATAAAGTCGGATTTTCGTCAGATTACCCCGTTTGGCCGTGTTACCCGCAGCAGCGAACAAAGCATCAATATTTAAGATTTTTTTGGTTCCACCTTGTTCCATTGATGCCCAATATTCCTGTTTTGCCAACACATTGCCGTCTCCGTCGAGGAACTGCACACCCCATTTGCTGGTGAATTCCTCCGTGTCAATCAAAAGGTATTTATATTGGCATCCATGATTCTGTTCTGTGATATACACCCAGTGCATGATTTCCACCCACTGCCCGGAGGCACCTGAAGCCCATTCAAATATATAATTCCCATTGGACTCAGCCCATGTGGCATTCTCTGTTGTGCCTCCTCCCAAAGCCGCATACGCTCTCTGTCCCTTCGCAGCCGCCACTCCGTCGGTAAGCACAATGTTGGATGCTGAATAGCTGTCGCCGTTCTTCACCACCACATTAGCGGAGTTGGATAGCTTAGATGCGTTGTTGACATAGATGAGCGCGTTCTTGTTAGCCGTGTTGAGTGCTACGGCTGAAGTATTCGTAAGCCCCGTTGCGTCGTAGTTTGTAGCAGAAATGTCGTTGAGTGCTGCTTTGAGGTTGTCTTCCACATAAACCTTACCTGCGATGCTGTAGTCCATCACCTGTGTGTCGTCAACCACCATAACACGCCAAGCCGAACCGCTTCCTCCGCCCACTTTGAGCGCATTGAGGTGAGCGAATTCACCGAGCGTTTTGAGGTCCACCTCAAATACCCCGTCAGCAATTTCACCCGCTTTCTCAATGAGGTTAGTATTTGTCTGCTCCTTGAGTGTGCATAAAGTCCAATAAACCGGCGTCTCGCTGTTAGCAGGTCCTGCATTGGTGAGATAACGACCAGTTCCGACATTCTTGATAGTCATGCCCTGTCCGTCAACATACTTGATATCCCAAACAGCACCATTATCGAGATCCTGTCCATTGGTGTGTGGGTTCTCTTGATTACCGTTCAGTCCGAGGATGAAGCTGCACCATCCGTCCGTAGGCTGTGAGTTGAGATATCCCGGTCCTCCAAATACGCTGTATTCATCTCCCGCTGGCGTAATCAATCGGAGGAGATAATAGTTGCCTCCGTTGACGGTCACGCTCTCCGCTTTGAAGAGATAGCCGGTATTGGCGCTTGAGAAAGCATTTGCATAGCTGTCGAATGCCAAGTTCTGCGCTTCCGTACCATAAAGCGCATTTCCACCACGTACGATGGCAAATGTCTTACCGGCGAGCTGTGCCGGATTGGTATATTCGATGTAAGGCTGCAGTCCTCCGTTTCCACTGGTCTCCTCATCGGAAGTGCGGTTGAAGAGCGCACGTACAAGGAGTCCGTTGTCGCCATAGACACGCAGCTTGCTGTATTTGGTGAGGTCGGCGTAGTTGTGTGAGAGTACGCTGCCGTTTCCGTAAATCGTTCCATATCCAGCGATAAACTCATTGAGGTTGAGTTGCATATCTGAGTCATCACCCGTCCTTACTGCGTTTGCTGTGATGTCGTTCCACACACCGAACTCACTCTGTGCGAGCGGTTTCTCATGTTTCTGAGTAGCCCACATCACATCCACCTGGATGAGGATTTGCTGGAGAGTCATTGTCTTGGTTGCAGAACCGTTGTTAGTTCCCTCCCATTCAAGCGTAGCCACAGACGCACTGTTACCCTGGTATTTGGTGTAGTTCAGCAGATATTTGCTAGTATAAAACGCACCTCCGTCGGTATTGACGGAATTATTGGCTGAATTCTTTATCATGAGTGAGTTGAAGATGTCATCACCCGTACTTGACATCTTAATCAAAGACACGTTCGAGAAGTTCGCCCCGTTGAACGTAAGCGTCAACTTACCGCTCTGTCCTGCAGGGAGTGACAGCACACCTGTATTTCTGTCGAATGAGAGGTTTCCACTGACAGAGAGGTCGTTGAAATTCACATAATAGCGTCCGGTCTTCTGGTCGGGTGTGAAAGAAGCGATACCACCTCCACCTCCATTCATCTGTGCATCTCCCCATTGCTTATACCACTGGAAGCACGCCCCGCTACAAGCCTCCCATGCGTCAGCAAATCCTTTCTGCTGCATGGCAGTAGTAAATGCCGGTCTGATTGTTCCGTTGTTGAGATACGCTTCAACATCAAGATAGCAGTCGGTACCCGAAAGGGTCATTGAGATATTTTCCGGGTAGTGGTCGAGGAGTCCTTTATAGAGTCTTCCCCAGTTGGAAGTAGTACCAGTAGCCCATGTTCCGAAGTTACCATTCACCCAGTTTCCGTGCTCATCAGTGTGTCCCGAACTGCTGTTCTCCGGGCTCCAGTCCACCTCCGTGATGACGATCGGATAGTTGTCGATAACCGGCACCTGCGTGTGGAACTGGTTGATATAGTTGTTGAGTCTCCAGTCGGCGTAACCTGAGTTGTCGCCGTTATACCACCCCACATAGTCGTGAACGGCATAACCATAGTTATTACGTGAATCAGAAATGGGATGGCTCACATAATCCCTGTAATTACTCTGCCACCCAGTGCCAGGAATCCATAAAATTCCGTTGAATCCGTTCTGTCGGATTTTGTTGACGATAGGCTGGAAGAAATCGTGAAGTGCAGCCGAGTCATCCTGTCCATAGCGGTTTTTCACTCTGACCGGCTCGTTCCCGAGCTCAAGAGAGATCTGTCCGCTGTATTGTTTAAGTGTGGCATTGTTCGACACAATGTCCCATACCGTCATCAGGTAGTTGTTGTATTCACCCCCGACGTTGACCTCCTGCGGGAATACTCCCGGGGGTCGTATGATGACATAGAGTCCTTTGCTGACGGCATTGACAGCAATAGGGATATACAAAGAATTGAGATAAGTCCGGAGTCTGTCGGCAGAGAACTTGCTGATATCGTCCTCACCGGTAGTATTGCCTGTATTGGTCCAGCACGGATCGAGATGGAGTCTGAAGAGGTTGCAGTAAGTACCTCTTGAAGGTTGTGTGATTGCCGTAGTGATTTTATCGAAATAATCACGGCATCTGGTGACCGCCTCATCGGTGAAACCACCCCACCACTGTCCCCATCTGTAGCTGTTGAAATAGGGGCTGGGTGTGTCCATGACACCATGTAGTGTCACAGTGCCTCCGTTAGGGTCTTTCAGCTTATTGCCCTCAACGTGGAGTGCCGGTGTTGTTCCAAAGCGGTAGCTTTGTGCGCTTGCCTTAAATGGCAGGAGCAAGAACACCAGACAGCAAAGATATTTAATAAAGTTAATCATATTATTAAGGTGTTTGATATTTAAGTGAAAAGCGAATAGTGAATAGTGAAAAGTGAAAAGTTTATTTACTTATTCACATAGACACTCATGATGCTTAGGATTTTGATTGCATACTAATTTTATTCAAATGGAGTTGTAAGTTGTCAGGTCATGGGAGTCTGCGGCTCGAAGGCCTGCAGACATCCAAGATCTGAACAAACACTTACCATAACGGACTATCACCCTGTTGACTCATGATAAACGCGCCGAACTCCTCTTCTTCTTCCAACTCAAATTCTTCCTCATCCTCTGTGTCACGTTTTTTCGCAAGCACTTCCTTTGCTGTCTCTTCCATCATGTTATAACGCATAGTAATGAGTTCCACGGTAGCCGTTGGCTTTGAATAAAACTTTTTCATTTTTATGTTATTATTTTTTGGAGATTTTATAAGATATTATAGGATGATATAGGATTTTATAAGCATAAAATAGGCTATTTAATCAGAACTTTCCTTCCGTTGATGATGTAGATGCCTTTCTGCGGTCTGGAGACTTTTCGTCCGCTGAGGTCGAAGATTTCGGCATCGTTGAGTTCATCATTGTTTATCATCTGAATATCTGTTGATTCGTTGTTGTCGAAGGTGACATAGATGGTCTTCACAAGGGCAGTCTGCTCAACCGGCAGATAAGCTTTGTAAGCCGGGATGGTCTTGACTGTTCCTCCAGCTACCTTGAATCCGGTGTATTCCTGTGTGCCACGGCTGAGCACATAGATAGCCGCCCCGCCCTCAAGCTGTGAGAGCGTTGACACAGAGGTGCTTTCGGTGACACCATGCAGTGCGGATTGTACTATTTCAGTCGGTGCCACTTCAGACTCATTGAGAACGTAATTGCCCGGGTTAGCGAATATCATAACACCCGTATTAGCGGGTATGATCCCGTTCTTAATACGTTTCAGGTATGCAGTCGTTCCATCCACCCTCTTTACAGCCGCTGCAATAAAGAAGTCTGCATCGTCAGGAATCAGTGCATCGAAGTCGAGGTACAAAGTGGAGACCCCAGCCTCAGTGACGGTCAGCGTGTAAGACCTGAGGTCGGGTTGTGGTTGCTCCTGTGCATTGACATCAGTCACTCCGTCCATAGAGAGGAACACCTTGTCAAAAGTAATTGACTTACCGTTCTGATTCTCGAATCCGATCATATAAAGGTGTGCGGGGTTAACCGTTGCTCCCGCTGCAGTCTTCATCTGCCTGAGGTCGATGACTGCCTCGCGGTTGTTGCCCATATTGAATGTGTAGCAAGGATTGAGGTAGTCGTCGGTGTCATAGACTCTGACCACAGGGCTACCTGTTGTAGCCTGATTGAGTTTCACAACGATATAGTTGTATGCAGAGAGGTCGATGCCGTCGTGGTAGCGCCAACCTCCGAAGTTTCCGTTGTCTGTGCTGTTGAATTTCACGACATCGCCTGACTTCTGGAAAGTTCCTTCCAGATAGAGCATCGGGTTGAATGCCTCCTCCGTGAGCGGGAAGTAAGTCTCTGATGTGTCGAAGTCGATTTCATGATGCTCGTCGAGAATCTGGAGCATGGTCTCCGCATAACGCTGGCCGAGCATACGGTAGCCCTGCGCGGTGAAGTGGAGTCCGTCGGAAGCACCCGGGCATCCTGCAGATGAGATGACGTAAGAGTTCGGGATGACCGGTTCCGTCTTTGCGATGACGTTGTTGTGTCCCCAGCATACACCACCCTGTGCCTGTGAGAGTGTCTCACCAATGAGCAGCGGTGTCTCCTCCTCTTCGAGTCCGAGTTCCTGAAGCAGTCGCAGATACACGCGCTTCACCTTCACTGGCCAGTCTTTCTGGCTGTTGTTGGAGCATCCCTGATGGAGGAGGATACCCTTGATGACACCCGCCTTCTGAGCCTCCTTCGCCATGTTGACTAGCGTGCGGAACGGGTTGTTGTTGTATTCAGCACAGTAGTTCTTGAACCACTGCTCTGAGTTGGCGATGATGCCTGCGCACTGGTCCTCGTCGAAGAGTTCGATGGAGCATCCACCTACAGCAACATTGATTACACCTACGCTGATTTCCTCCGGCAGGTTCTCCACCATAGTCCGTCCGAAATAGTCGGCAGGCGTAAGTCCTGTCCATTCGCGGCAGAGCGGCGGATAAGCCGTGTACCACTGTCCTGCAGTCCTGTTCATCGAATTCATATTGACTGCCGCCATCATTTTAAAGCGAGGGTTGACATACTGGCGGTCCTGGTCCTCGATAGCGGCGTTGCCCTCCATGTTCGACTGTCCGAAGCAGAGGTAGATATGGAAGTTCGGGTCGAATGTGATGTCCTCCTGCTGGTTGTTGTTCTGCGACTCGCCAGTGGCGTATGCATGGAACGGATAAACTGTCTGTCCGTCACCTTCAGCCACCTGATAGAATGTCACACCTTGAATCGGAGAGAAAGATCCAGCTCTTGTAGCCTCTTTCTGCACATAGCTTCCTGCCGGCGCCACGATGCTGGTATATGTGCCTTTGAGCACACCAGCCTCCAGTCCGTTAGTAGCCTTGACGGTTGTGTTGGTAGCGGTCAGTTCGAGGTTTCCAGAACCTTTCACCACCATCGGTGCGTTCGGGTCTATTCTGTCGAATGTCAGCACATTGTCCTCAAGCAGCGCGTATGACGTGAATCCGCTTGGCATGGATGCGGCGAACGGTGTGGTGAGCGTGGTAAATCCCTCTTCCGGAATAGAAGTAGTGAGTTTGGCACTTGCAGCTGCGATGTCGTAAGGAGCGTAGAACGGATAGATGCAGTCAGCCGTGCTGTTGCAGAGGTAAGATGCTTTCACTACGACCTCACCTTCCTCGTCACTGATGTTGTAGAGACGAATCATGGTGAGAGTGCTCCGTTTGTTGCTTACGCCATTCGCAGCGAAGAGCGCGTCGATGTCGATGTCCTTGATGAGGTTACCGTCATGCTGAGCAGCCCAATAGCCCTGCTCTGTGATTTTGTTTCCGTCAACGTCATAGAAGCGTACGCCCCAAGGCTTGGTGAACGATGTAGTCTCCACCACAAGATGGTTGTAGCCCTGACGCTCGATGATATAGTTGAAGATCTGAACCTCAGCCTGTGTTCCTGCACTCCAATGGAAAGCATAGCTTCCGTTGCCGGCGTCAGCCCATGTGGCGTTGCCAGACTTCACGGAGCCACCGGGGAAATAAGCGCCCGGCCGGTCGGTCTGTGCCGCGGTCATTCCGTCGATGAGCACGATGTTGGATGATGAATAGCTGTCGCCGTTCTTCACCACCACGTTAGCGGAGTTGGACAGTTTCGATGCGTTGTTCACATAAATGAGCGCGTTCTTGTTGGCTGTGTTGAGTGCCACTGCAGACGAGTTGGTCAGTCCTGTAGCGTCGTAGTTGGTTGCGCTGAGGTCGCTGAGGGCAGATTTGAGATTGTCAGCGATATAGTATTTACCTGTGATATAATAATCCATGGGGTCGGACTCGTCGGTGACAGTCACGCTCCAGACGGTACCGCTTCCGCCTCCCACTTTGAGTGCGTTCATGTGAGCAAACTGTCCCACGGATGCGAGGTCGATTTCAAACACACCGTCGGTGATATTGCCCGCTTTCTCGATAAATCCGTCGTTTGATCCCTCCTTGATGGTGCAGAGCGTCCAGTAAGCCGGAGATGTGCTGCCCTGGGATGCGTCGGTGAGGTAATTGCCGGTTCCGACATTCTTGAGTGTCATTCCCTGTCCTGCCACATACTTGATGTCCCAGACCGCCCCGTTCTCAAGGTCCTGTCCGTTCTGGTCGTTCAGTCCGAGGATGAAGCAGCACCATCCGTTGGCGTTAAGATAGCCGGGTGATCCCCAGATGCTGTATTCGCCACCCTGGGGTGTGATGAGGCGCAGCCGGTAATAGCTGCCTCCGTTGACTGTGACACTCTCCGCCTTGAAGAGGTAGCCGGTGTTTGACGAAGTGAATGCCGTCTCGTATTCGGCAAATGCCGCATTCTGATTATCTGTACCATAAAGCGCACTGCCGTTTCTTACGATGGCAAAAGTCTTTCCGTTGAGGTTGGCCGGGTCGGTGTAAGTGACATCTGGTGAATATCCGCCTCCGGAGTTGGTAGCGGTATCTGACACGCGGTTAAAGAGTGCGCGTACATACAGTCCGTCGTCGCCGTAGATTCTCAGTTTGCCATATTTTGAGAGGTCAGCATATGAGAGTGCTCTCACGTTGCCGTTACCGTAAATCGTTCCATATCCACCGATGAACTGGTCGATGTTGTATTCCATGTCGGAGTCGTCGCCCGTTCTTGTTGCGTTGGCGGCGATGCTGTTCCAGACTCCGAATTCCGACTGCATGAGCTGACGCTCGTGCTTCTTGCTTGCTCGCATGACATCCACGTTTATCAGGATTTCCTGCAGTGTCATGGTCTTCGCAGCCGATGTTTCGTTGTTGCCATACCATACCAAGGTGTTGACAGCACTGCTGTTAGCCTGATAGCCTGTGTAGTTCAGATCATATTTGCTTGTGTAGAAGGCACCCCCCGAATTGACAGAGTTTCCTGCGGCATTGGTGATGGTGAGTGTGTTAAACAGGTCGTCACCCGTGCGGAACACCTTGATTTTGGACACGTTGGAGAAGTCCGCTCCGTTGAAAGTGAGTGTAAGCGTTCCCTGTTGTCCTGCCGGGAGTGTGAGGTTGCCGGTTGACTTATCGAACTGGAGGCTTCCTCCCGTGGTGAGGTCGTTGAAATCGACCCTGTATCTTCCTGAATATTTGTCGTAGTCGAAATTGGCGATTGTGGCAGTCTGGCTTCCGCTACCGTCGAGCGAGAACCGCTTACAGAAATTCCATATCTCATATTTGTAAGCGGCAGTAGGCCAGTGTCCTCCGCTGTTAGCAGAGAAAAGTTCCACCTCGGAGCCGTTAGTTCCTCCAGTCCATGTCTCCTTGTCGCCATCGACCCATCCGGTCTGTGCGGCGTTAGGCACCACATTCTGCTGTTTGTGGTAATTGTTAGCGTTGTCGAGGGTTGCGAAATGAGTGACATAGTCGCGTATGCCGTATTGATTGTAGTTGAAGACATCGTCGCCGTAGGCGTGACAATGAATGAGGTTGACCGGTGTGGTCCGTTCGTTCCAGGGCTGTGCAGAGAACAGGACACCGCTGCATGGTGCGAACGCAGCGAATTTCTTACCTATCTCGCTTCTGATGGCATGATAGATAAGCATGGATCCCATGGAGAATCCGGACCAGTAGAGGCGGTTTCGGTTGATATGAAAACGGTTATCCACATAATCGACAACCGTGTTGACGTAGTTCAGGTCGTTGCTTCCACCGATATCCCATGTTCCTCCGCTTGAATTGAGGTAAGCGATGATGAACCGTTCGGAATCGATGAGCTCATAGAGCCTGTCGCCCTGATACTGATAAGTGGCGTTCTGATTCATGCCGTGAGTGACAATCATCAGAGGCAGTCCGTTGCTCACATTGTTAGGTGTGAACATGATGATGTTGCGCTGTCCGCCGTTCACGTTGATGAAGAGGCTGTCTTTCTGAAACGCAGATGCGTTCAGAAAAGCAAGTGAAAAGAACGCGCAACACAGAAAGAGGTGTTTTAGCAGGCGATTCATAATAAAATAGAGTTAATATGGTTAATTAATTGTTGGTTGTTTTTTTGATATTGGCGGCGGACAACCGCCGCTTACATGAAAGCATAAGGGAGATTACGGTAATTTCAAATGACTGCAAGCCGGTTTGTCTTGTTCTCTTGTGTCATGATGCCGGGTAGCCGCCGTTGCTCTCAATATTAACTGCTCACGGAACGTCGCCCACATAATCATTCGGTGAACAGGCTGGATAATTCAGGAGACGGACAGACCGTGCTTCGCCTGTCATTTGTGCGGGACACGAGGCCCCGCCTACCTCTCCTGTGGGGTTTTCAGACGGTATTACGATTTCAGCAAAGAAGGAACCAATGCCGGTGTACCAGCGGGTTTCCTTTGTCGGATTATTTGATGCCATCCAGATGATGACGGTTTCTGAGTGATTAACTGCTTTTATGCGGGGCAGTGTGTTGCTGCCCCGCATAAAGAACAGCGTTCAAAATTGATAACTTAACTTATTATTTACAAATCAGACTGTTTTTACCAAAGGTTGCCCCATGTCGGCTCATTGATTTCGGCGACGATTTCTTCCTCACGTTCCTTTGTCCCGTCAAAGATTGGATTAGGGTTTTCAGGGTCATCAGATCCAGAGAGATTGATACCAGAGTTCATAAGCACATCTATAGGGTTCATTTCGTCGATAACCATCTTTGGGCAAATATATATCTTTTTCATTGTTTAATTCCTCCTATTAATTATTTAACAACCTTATTACCACCTACAACATATACACCCTTCGGGAGGTTACGCAGTGCGTCAGCAGCCTTCACGTTCTTCATAATCTGAGCACCTCCGATGCTATAGACATCCACGATGCTTTCAGCGTTGACACCTTCGATGTTCTCGATAGCTGTAGGTGTGTCATCATCGTCGAGGAACGAGCCTCTAACCACCTTCACCTCACCGTTCGTAATGTTATTCTGGATATCATCATTGATATTCTGCGGTGACTGAATCATCACTCGGAACGGAGCGACAGTAGCATTAGCGGCATGGAGAAGCTTGCCGGAAGAATTATATCCGTATGCATTCTCAACATGAGTAGATTCCATGAATCCGCGGAGGTAGTGACGCTGTCCAGCCTCGTTAGCTGCAGCCTCATTGGTCATATACTCACCCGGAGCGTCATCAGTTCCGACTTCCGGTGTCTGTTCGATTACGCTTGATCCGAAGATCTCGGTATTGTCGCTTGTTGAATTAGCCACAAAGAGGTATGGCCAATAAGCCTCAACATCTCCACTATGCTTCTCGAAGAGGAGTACATGGTCGCCTTTCTTAATATCAATATCATTGAGGATTCCCTGCTGTTTAACATCATATTGCGCATATTTAGAAGCAAATGTGTCGTAAGCATCTCCAGGGATATTGCTTGCAGCGAACGGGAGAATAAGTGTACCAACCACATCAGCTGTAGTCTTTCTTGTAAGACGAGCTGCATCAGCATTGAGTTTTCGTGGTGCAGAGAATGAATATCCGTCGAAGAGGTGGAGGTTATCGATTTTAAAGCTTGTAATGGTGAAAGAAGCAGAACGGTCATTATTAGTATCCGGATCAGAAGGCAGACCTCCAATTTTCACCATGTTTGCATAGATTCGCGCATCTAATGTAACACCATTTAGGGTTGTGGTAGAAGGAGTATCAAACTGAACACGAGAGTGTTGTTTTCTCGAGAGGTTCTCACGCATGAGGAAGAGGCAGTTCGGGTTTGCCGGATAAGCGAGAGATGTACGCGAGATGCTGACACGTGGACGAGCGTCGATCACACGGGCACCCACATCGTTGATAGCGTCCATAGCGCAAGTACCGATATTTGCATTTTTACCACCATTATCGTATGCAAGTACATCAGCTGCCTTTTGGCTGAGGGTACCATTCCCCTCAAGCACATAGTCCACACGCTCGTCGCTAATAAGCTCAATCTTACTAATGGTTCCAGAAGCAGACCCCCATCCAGCCTTCATACCATGGAGATGGAAATAAACATAATTATTAATACCCTCAAGAACACCTTCTCCATTTGCATCTATTGTAATTGTCTTTTCTTGCAGAATACAGTTATTATCTCCCTGTCCATCATTAATTTTATTTCTTGTACAATTGAATAACACACGAACTTCCATACCAGGAGTACCTGTCACTTTTATAGCTTTATAACCAGTCAGTTCCGCATAATCTTCTTTATAAAAAGTATATTGATCTCCGAATATCGCATCACCTGCATTAATGGTTGTAGAACCATCAATTCTATTCACAAAAGCGCCTCCAAACGCATCCTTACGGGTGACAGTACCGTTTTCGGCACGGTTCCAAGTATGATAGAGATCCTGATTGAATTCCACTACTCCATCCTCCTGGGCAAAGAGCTTGATGTAATCCACATGGACAGACGAACCATTACCGCCTTTAATAGAGTTAAGATGGAAACTACCACGTTTCTTCACGATATCTGCAATATCTACAACCGCAAGCCCTTTAGAATCCAAGCGGACAAGTACCTCATTTACACCACCAGCAACAACTTGAGCTCCATTATTATCTCCTGTTCCATCAGGTTCACCACGATTGATAACAAAACGTAACACGTTGTCAGGATTACCTTTTATCTGCATCTTGTAGAATTGACCGAGATCTGCATAGCAGTTCCACACCACACTACTATTTCCATAGACAAATCCATCAGAACCAGCATTGCCAATATTTGTACCAAAACCGGGATTATCATTAGTTGCCTCGCCATTTACATATTTCTTGAACAGGTCAGCTCCAAGTAAAGTGTGGTTACCTCCGTTTCTTACAACGACATGGTTCTTGGTGAAGCAAATGTCGTTGACAGTCATGGTTCCGATAGGATTGTCCGTGGCAGCAAAGTTTGTTTCCCAATAAATGTTATTGATTTTAGATATGTAAGTATTATCAAGAAGGTCAGCAGCAAAATCTGCATTGTAACGACTTACATACAAAGTACGCACATCATGTGGATTTTCATCACCACCAGCGAGGTAAATATCATCATTAGTACCTTTATGTACCCTACCCTGCTTATCATAATCCAAATATCCATAAACATTTCGCCAGATGCAGTCACCGTCCTCTTCATTATCAAAAGTCACGACAGTGATGTCGCTCATGTCGAAGCCTTCAAAAGGAACACTCAACAGGATTTTTGCAGGAGATTTCAGAGAATTACGTCTCAACACTTCCACTGAAGTAATATTACAATTTTGCCAATTTGCTCCTTTTATAGCATTAAGATGTACATAGCCATAATCAGCTTTGATCGCAGCAAGGTCATAAACAAACTTTCCATCTTCAGAAGACTTTATGTATTTTGCAGCCTGCGTTGGATTATTTGGAATGTTCACATAATTACTTTGCTCATTATCAGTTGGTCGGTTAAGCAGAAGTCTAGGTGTACCTTCAGACACAACAATCGTCATCTCTTCATATTCAGAGAGGTCGGCATACTGATTTGCTGGAACGGACGAATTACCATATATGTTACTAGCAGAATTACCAAATTCATTTTCGCAATTACCTTCACCTGTTGAAGTAGCATCAGCACCTACACCATTCCAAGTAAAATACATATCTTCATTTAAAGAAGCTTTTTTATAGGAAGTACCAGGTACATTAAGCACACCTGTAGCCTCATCAAGGGTTACCCCATTACTGCAAATGAAATAACTCGGATGGATATACGCATTACCGATATAGCTGTCGTCCATATCCTTGAAATAGTCCTCGTTATTCATGTCATATGCTGAGATGAAATAAGCCTCAGCCACAGAGACACTACCGCTCAAGTTCGTGTCACCACCAGCTGTAGAAAGGAATACAGATTTAATATTAGATATCTGCGTTGGACTGAAAAATTCTTTAAGATGAACAACCTTTACATCGTTGGAATAGATATAAATCTGACGAATAACATTATTATTGACATCGCAGAATTGGAGACAATAGCGGGATCCCTGAGCAACAGGATGGGTATTGGCACCATCCTTGATATTCACAATTTGCCCATCCAACGGTGAAGAAACATCCAATGTTCTAATCACAAAATTTTCATAATCGTTAAGATTTACATTATTAAGTCCGTCAATTAGATTGATAGCAGCATTACCAACACGGCAATAGTTATAAGAGAATGTGCCAACTCCATCATTATAGGAATAACTAGCATTTGCATCACGTGGATAATCAACACCATCCAAAACCTCAGTGAACCCATGGAAATTAGAATATAAAATATTCATTCTAAATCCATTCTCTTGATAAGAAATCTGAACCGGATTATCAGGATTCTCATTCAAATTTGTTTGATTGTGAGTAGATGGATCCAAGTCAGCATACAATTTCTTAGCCCTACTTCTAAAGCAGATGTTTCTTTCGTCGGCGGAAACCAGACGATTCTCTCCATGTGAACCCTGCCTATAGGTTGTAGCCATCTGCGCGAAAGCAGTGAGACCCGTACAGAGGGCAAAGACCAAAAGTAAATACTTTTTCATTTGTCTGTTTGTTTTGTTAATAAATTAATTATGTTAAAATCTTAGATATTTACGATTTACAAATTTACGATTTACGATTTATTTTGCCATTTGGACATTTTATTATTTATGTCACCATGATTTCTTTACTGCTAACCAAATAATCGTTTAATCAAATTTCGAGTGCAAAGTTAATAATTATAAAAAAAATGTGTTTTCTATAGGGTAACAATGATTTTGTTACATGTTACACAAGGAAAAGTTTTGATTAATTGGAGGTTTATAATGCCGAATATTGCAAAATAAACATAAAAAAATGTAACGTGAGAGAAAATAGTTTTTAGTTGGCGAAGAAAGTAGCTACAAGTCAGGCAGCAACCCGTCTTATCCCAGAAACCTCCTGTGTCCCAAAGTAGAGACTCCCCGTGGGGTGTCTCCACGGAAGCCGTAGCAAGCACGATGGCAATGTGGGAGAGGGATTTGGGAGGCGTTTTGGTGATGGGTAAATTACGGATTTATTTAGACACCCCACGGGGAGTCTCTACTTGCTCTACGGCTATTGCATGCGTGGGTGGGGATTTGGGAGGCGTTTTGGTGATGGGTAAATTACGGTTTTATTCAGACACCCCACGGGGAGTCTCTACTTGCTCTACGGCTATTGCATGCGTGGGTGGGGATTGGGGAGGCGTTTTGGTATTGGGTTTTGTACAACCCAGAAAGGCTGGTGCTGCCTGACGTATGAGAACGTCAGCTCCTAATGAAAAAGGATGCGAAGGTTAGTTCGCA